>Ga0209938_1000288_pt1 | contig 27806 bp, 24 predicted proteins | sample SalPonR2_C_D1_MG_FD_185708 | JGI IMG/M metagenome (GOLD analysis project Ga0209938, IMG submission 185708) | Salt pond soil microbial communities from South San Francisco under conditions of wetland restoration - Salt Pond MetaG R2_C_D1_MG... ... | reverse complement strand
AATATCCTCGCGCCTTGGCTGATCACGCCGCTGCTCATGCTGGGCGGCTTCTACCTGTGTTTCGAGGGCGCCGAGAAGGTTCACCACTGGTTGTTCCCGCATGCCGACGCGCAGGTCGAAAAGGACCTGGACGTGGGCGACCCGGTGCATCTTGAGGAAAAGCGCGTGAAAGGGGCCATCAAGACCGACTTCATCCTGTCCGCCGAGATCATGACCATCTCGCTGGCGGCCATCCCCGAGGGCACGTTCTGGCTGGAGGCCGCGACGCTGGCTGTCGTGGCGGCGGGCATCACCGCGCTGGTTTATGGCACGGTCGGGTTGATCGTCAAGATGGACGACATCGGACTGGCAGTGGCGGCCAAGGGGCGCACCGGGCTGGGCCGGGGCCTGGGCCGCGGGTTGGTCAAGGGGATGCCCCACATCATGAAGCTGCTGTCGATCATCGGCACCGTGGCCATGCTCTGGGTGGGGGGCTCGATCCTTGTCCATGGCACGCATGACCTGGGCTGGCACCTTGTTTATGACGTCATCAACGGGGCCGCGGCGGCGGTCGGCGACGGCGGATTCGCCAACTGGGCGGTCACGGCCGGACTGGACGGGCTGATCGGGCTGGCGGTCGGGCTGCTACTGATCCCCGTGGTGGGGCGCGTCGTCGCCCGGCTGACGGGCGATACGGCGGCGCACTAGGCGCAAGGGCAAGGCCGGAGGGTCAGTTGGTCGCGGCACGGTGGCGCAACTCGGACATGGAATAGCGCGGCCGGATTGCGGACTCGCCCACCGGCACGAAGCCCGGGTCCATGAAGACGCAGCCGATCCCGCAAAGCTGGACCAGGCTGCGCGTGCCGTGATCCACCTGCCAGACCCGTCCCCCCGGCGTGCTGACATACCCGTCGATCCCCAGCTGCACGTCATTGAGAAGGTCCCGCACCGAGGGCACCTCGTTGTCATAACCCGGCGCGAAGGCGCTGTGGGTGTGGTAGGACGCGAAGACCCCGGCCCCGGACCTCGGCACGGGCATCTCGCAGCCCGCGAAATCACCGACGCGCGGTGGCGTCGCGGCGATTTCGCCGGCCTCGGTGACGTAGAAGTAGCCGCAAAGTTCGCGCCGCAGCGCAACCGAGCGCGGCTGAATTGCATCGAGGAAGGCCCGCGCGAAACGCCCGGCGCGGGCGTCCTCGGGCGGCGTAACCTGCGATAGTGGGGCGCGCGGGGGCGTGTCGGGGGGCGGTGTCGGCGCGGGCGCCGCGCAGGCGACCAGAGCGAGAAAGGCCAGCAGGGGAAGGGCGATGTGCATGTCTCGATCGGCTTTCAGGGGGCTTCGGACCTTGATGCTAGCAGGGCGCGCGTCGCACGAGCCAGCAAAACGGGCAGCCCGATATCCCGTGGTCCCGTCCGGATGACGGCCGGAACGACAAAGCCCCCGCAGATGGCTGCGGGGGCCCGTGAGGTCTGCAAAGACCCGCGGTCGCCGGACGTTGGCCGCGCCGTGTCCATCAGCCCTTGGTGTCTGCCTTTTGCGGCTGGGCAGGGGCCGGCTTGGGCGCCTCGGCCTTGGCGGGCTGTGGCGCGCTGGCCGCGGCGCGGCCGCCGCCCGCGTTCAACGGGTCGTCCTGGCGCTGGACCGAACCTTCGAAATGGGCGCCGGATTCGATGGCGATGGTCTTGTGGATGATGTCGCCCTCGACCCGCGCGGTCGAGGTCAGCCGCACCTTGAGACCACGCACCGTGCCCACGACACGGCCATGCACCACCACGTCATCAGCGATGCATTCACCGTTGACGGTGGCGCCGTCACCGATTGTCAGCAGGTGGGCGCGGATGTCGCCGTCGACCGTGCCTTCGATGTTGATGTCGCCGCTGGTCTTGAGGTTGCCGGTGATGTGCAGGTCGGCCGAGAGCGTCGAGGCCGGCGGCTTGGCCTTGCTGGCCGACTTGTAGTCGGCCCCGGTGGGCGCGGCGGGTTTCCGTGCCGCAGTGTCGGCGGAGCTTGCGGCGCCCTTGTCCTCGGCTGCGGGGCCGGGTTCGTTGATCTTGCTTTTAGAAAACATCTTGTCCAGCTCTTATGTAGGTCATGGGGTTCACGGCCGATCCGCTCTGCCGGATCTCGTAGTGCAGGTGCGGGCCCGTGGATCGTCCTGAGTTGCCAATATCACCTATGTGATCCCCGCGCGAGACCCTTTGTCCTTCCTCGACGCGGATCCTGCTCTGGTGGGCGTAGCGGGTTTCTATCCCGAAGGCATGGCGGATCTTGACCATCCGACCATAGCCCGAAGACCAGCCTGCAAAGGTCACCACGCCCTCGGCCGGGGCATAAATCGGGGTACCGACAGGGGCGGCGAAATCGGTGCCGTTGTGCATCCGGCCCCAGCGCATCCCGTAGCCCGAGGTGAAACGGAACCCGGCCTTGACGGGCATGTCGAAGGGCACCTTTTCGGCAGCGAGACGATACATGTTGAGCCGGTCCATGGCGCGCAGGATCGAATTGGCGCGCTCCGCGTCGGGGTCGTTGCTGCCCCCGCGCGTGGAGAATTGCAGCGGGGTCAGCGGCCCGCCGGTGCCCGAGTACCCGCTGCGCACGGTGTCGAGCACCTGCTCGGGGTCCATCCCGGCGGCCCGGAACATCTTGTTGAGCGGCTCGACGGAGACGGTAAAGGCTTCTTCCAGTTGGCTGAAGATGGCGTCGTTCTTCTCGCGCAGCAGACGCAGTTCCAGCTCCATCTCCGAGGCGTGTTCGAGGGCGTATTCCGCATCGGCGGCGATCTGGTCGCGTTCCCGGGCCGTCTGGGCCAGGGCATCTGCGAGCATGTCCACCGTTCCGGCCGACGAGGTGCCGCCCGCCGTGCCTGGCAGGGTGCCGTTGCCGTCGTCGAGAGCAGCCTCCAGCGCGCGGGCACGATCGCGCGCCGCCTCGCGCTCAGACATGGTGCGCCGCAGCGAGGCCTGGATCACCTCGATCCCGGTCTCCAGTTCGCGGCGCCGTTCCTCCGAGCGCAGCAATTCCGACTGCATCAAGGAGATCTGTTCGAGCGCGGAACTGAACCGGTCCTGCGCGGCGCGGGCCTCGGTGGCGCGGCGGTCGCGTTCGCTCGACAGCACGTTGAGCCGGTCTTCGTAGGTCATCTGGTCGCGCAGGGCCTGGGCACGGAAATTGCCGGCGCCGATGCTGTCCATGATCACGATGGCGGTGGCAACGATGGTCCAGGCCAGCACCAGTGACGTGACCGACCAGGCCGTGAGTTGCGTCGCCGGACCGAGCCGTATGAAGCGGGTCTGCTCGTCCGAGCGCAGGAACAGGCGTTTTTCCGGAAAGCGGTTTTCCAGCATCAAGTGGAGCTTGTGTCTGAAGCCAGTCATCACGTCCTGTCGTCTGTCCCCATCCCGCCGCGGGTCTGCCCGGCCAGCCGGGCGTCTCTGCGACACACGAGCCCAAACGGGCCGTGCACTCGACCCGCCGAATACAGCGCAGCAGAGTCCCCCGCAAGGATTTTGAACTCAAAGACGACAATTCCCGGCATTTCCCGCCATTTGGGCGGTAATTTGCCGATGCCCTGTCTGCCCGTCCGAGCCGGCCTGCTTATCGGCCTGTCTCGGGCCCCTCGGCCAGGGGCCAGTAGAAATCCGGCGGCACGCCCGCCTCGGCGCGTTTTTCCTCGTTGAAAGGCGGTTTGAGCGCCCCGTGGAAATAGCGCCGGACGAGATCGTGAAAGGCGTCCCTGGGGTCAGTGTCCAGGCGCCCGCACAGGAAATGGAACCACTTGGAGCCATAGGCAACGTGGTGGACTTCCTCGGCGTAGATCACCCGCATGGCCGCGACGGCGTCGGTTTCGCCGGCCTTATCGAAGATATCGATCATGCCGGGTGTCACGTCCAGGCCGCGCGCCTCAAGCACCATGGGCACCACGGCAAGCCGGCCCATCAGGTCATGGGCCGTGTCACGGGCCGCGCGCCACATGCCGGCATGGGCAGGCAGGGCGCCGTAGTGACTGCCCATGCCTTCAAGACAGTCGCATATCAGTTGGAAATGCTTTGATTCCTCGTCTGCCGATTTGACCCAGTCGTCGTAGAAACCGGGCGGCATCGGCGTGTCGGCAAAGCGCGCGATGATGTCCCAGTGCAGGTCCACCGCGTTAAGCTCGATATGGGCGACGGCGTGCAGCATGGCGATGCGCCCGGCGGGCGAGCCTGGCCGGCGGCGCGGCATCTCGCGCGGGTCACGCAGCTCGGGCTGCCCGGGCCGCGCGGGATCGCATGGCGGATTTGCTGTGCCGATCCGGGGCAGCTCGCCGGACGCGCGTGCCGCCTGCCAGGCGGCGGCATGGCGCCGTGACAGAGCGGTCTTTTCACGACCATCGGCGGTGCGCAGCACCTCTTCGGCCATCTGGGCAAGCGGTTTCATAGTGCCGGTTTCGCCCGGCGGTCCGGCAAGGTCAAGCCGGTGCCGCTCCGCACCCGTGGTCAGAGGGCGCGCACCGCCCCAAGCACCTCTTCGGCATGACCGTCCACCTTCACTTTCGGCCAGACGCGCGCGACCTTGCCGTCCGCGTCGATGAGCACCGTCGCGCGGGTAATCCCCTCGAAGGTCTTGCCGTACATCTGCTTTTCGCCCCAGACTCCGTAAGTTTCGCAGACGTCCCCGTCGGCGTCCGAGAGCAAGGCCACCTTGAGGTCGTGCTTGGCGACGAAATTGTCGTGCTTTTTCACGCTGTCCTTGGAAATGCCCAGCACCGTCGCACCGGAGGCGGCGAAGTCCTCCAGCAGGCCGGTGAAGGCCACGGCCTCCGTCGTGCAGCCGGGGGTGTTGTCCTTGGGATAGAAAAACAGAACGACCGGCCCGCCACGCAGGTCGGACAGGGTCACGGTGTCGCCGCCGTCGCGGGGCAGGCTGAAGTCGGGGGCCGGCTGGCCGGGCACGAGGTCTTGCATCTGGGTCTCTCCGCGTGATCAATCCTTTTTGTGTTCTAGCCCGGCCCGTCGGAGAATAAAGCCCCATGCAGGACCCGACGACCAAGAAGCAGGCCCAGCGGCATCAGGAGTCGCCGCGCGAGGACGGCGGGCAGCCGCGCGCCCGTGCTCGGCGGCGGCTCGCTTGGCGGGCGCTGTTTCTTGGGCTGACGGCGCCGCTGGCGGCGCTGATGGTCGTGGGCGTGCTGCTGATCGGCAACGAGGTCACCGCGCCGAGCTGGGTCACCCGGAAGGTCGAGGCGCGCGCCAGCGAGGTCCTGGCCGGCGGGCAGCTGGACTTCGGCGCCATGTCCGTGACCCTCGGCCGCGACCTGCACCCGCGGCTGGTGCTGCGTGACACGGTGCTGCGCGACAGCGCCGGGGCGGTCCTGGCCCGGGTGCCGCGGATCGAGGGTCTGGTCTCGCCGCGCGGCGCGCTGCAGGGTCGGATACTGGCACAGGAGGTCGTTTTGCAGGGTGCGCAATTGCGCCTGCGACGCGACCGCGACGGCACCGTTGCCGTGGCCTTTGACGGGGGCGCCGCCGAGGCGAGCCGGGCCGAGACTTTCCTTGGTCTGGTCGACCAGCTTGACGCCATGGTCACGCAGGGGCCGCTGGAAGCGCTGGAACATCTGCGGGCGACCGGGCTTATCATCAACTATGCCGATGCGCGGGCGGGCCGCAACTGGACCGTGGACAACGGTCAAGTGGCCCTGGACATGCGCGACGACGAGACGGTGATCTCGGCACGGGTCGCGCTGCTTTCGGGCCGCGCCAATGCCAGCGCGGCCGAGTTCACCTATTCCAGCCCCAAGGGCAGCGCCGCGGCCGAGTTCGGCGTTACCATCAGCGACATGGCCGCGCCCGACATCGCCAGCCAGTCGCCGCTGCTCAGCTGGCTGGGCGTTCTCGAGGCGCCGATCTCGGGGGCGCTGCGGGGCGTGGTCGACCGGGACGGGGCGTTGACCTCGGCCAGTGCAACGCTGCAGATCGGCGAGGGGCGGCTGCAACCGACGGCGCAGACCCGGCCCGTTCCCTTCGAGGGTGCCAGAACCTACCTGTCCTACAACCCGGCCGAGTCGCGTCTGACCTTCGATCTGATCGAGGTGGATAGCGACTGGGGCGCGCTCAAAGGGACGGGCCATGCCGACCTGCGCGAGTTCGACCGCGGCTGGCCGGGCGCCATCATCGGCCAGGTCCGGATCGACGCGCTTCAGGTCAATCCGGCCGGTCTGTATTCCGGGCGGCGTGACATGGGGCCGGCACGGGCCGATTTCCGGCTTCGGCTGGACCCGTTCACGCTGGACCTGGGCCAGGCCGTGCTGGGGCATGACGGCACACCGCTGCGCCTGTCGGGCCGGGTGGCGGCGGCACCGCAAGGCTGGGTCACGGGGCTGGAGGTTGCGGCGGACCGTCTCGACGTGGCCGAACTGATGCGTCTCTGGCCCGAGGCGTTCCGCCCGGGCAGCCGTGACTGGTTCGCGCGCAACCTGACAACAGGCACGCTCTCGGACCTGACTTACGTCCTGCGCACCCGGCCCGGCGCGCCGCCGCACAGCGGGCTGTCGCTGAACTTCTCGGGGGCCAGCATCCGCGCGCTGCCCGAGCAGCCCCCCATCGAAGGGGCCGCCGGGGCCGTTTCCGAGATCGACGGCAGGCTGGTCGTGACCCTGAACGCGGGCACGGTGACCGCGCCGCAGGGCGGGCGGCTGGACATGGCCGGGTCGGTCATGACCATTCCGCGGACCGGGCGCGATCCGCCCGCCCGTTTCGACCTTGACATCGCGGGAACCATAACCGCGGCCATGGCGGTGCTGGCCGGGCCACCCTTCAACGCGCTCGACGACAGTGACCTGCCCGTGACCCTTGCAGACGGGCGGGCCGAGATCGGCGTGACGATCGAGACCGTGCTCAAGAACGATGTCCCGCCGGAGGACCGGAGCTGGCAGGCCAGTGCGCGGCTGCGTGACCTGCGCTCGGAGGTGCTGATCCCCGGCCGCAGACTGGTCGCCCCGGACCTGGTTGCCGAGGCAACCTCCGACAGCCTGACCCTGCGCGGCGATGTGCAAGTCGACGGCGTGCCTGCCAGCGCGGTCTACTCCCGCGCGCTGGGGGCCGGGTCGGAGGGAACGGCCCGGATCACGGCGGAGGTGCCGCTGGGGCCGCGCCTGCTGCGGGCCTTCGACATCGACCTGCCCGAGGGCGCGCTTGCCGGGGCGGGCCGGGCACAATTGGAACTGGACCTGTCGCGTGACGGCGGCCCGGGTCTTGCCTTGCGATCGGACCTGGCCGGGGTCGGGCTGTCGCTGCCCGCCCTGGGCTGGTCCAAACCGGCCGCGACGCCGGGGCGCCTGGTGCTGGAGGGGCACCTGGGCGCGCTGCCGCGCATCGACCGGATCGTGCTTGAAGGGGCCGGTCTGGTGGCCGAGGGCGCGATCACCCTTGATGCCGACGGCGGATTGGACCGCGCCCTTTTCAGCCGGGTGCGGATCGAGGACTGGTTCGACGCGCCTGTCGAATTGCTGGGCCGGGGCGCAGGTCAGGCCCCCGAGGTCCGGGTGACCGGTGGCCGGCTCGACCTGCGCCGGGCGCGGCCCGGCGGCGACGGTGCGCGGGACGGGCCCGCGGGCGGGCCGGTCTCCATGGCGCTGGACCGCCTTCAGGTGACTGCGGGCATCGCGCTGACCGGGTTCCGGGGCAGTTTCGACACGCAGGGCGGCCTGTCTGGCAATTTCACCGGGGCGGTCAACGGCGGTGCGCCGGTGCAGGGCACGGTGGTCCCGGTCGAGGGGGGCACCGGCCTGCGCCTGCGCAGCGCGGATGCGGGCGGCGTGTTCCGCGATGCCGGGTTGCTGGAGAACGGGCGCGAGGGCGCGCTGGACATGACGGTGCGCCCGACCGGCACCGAGGGGTACTACGCCGGCCGCCTCTCGGCGCGGGACTTGCGGGTGCGCGACGCTCCGGCGCTGGCCTCGCTGCTCGATGCGATCTCGGTGGTCGGGCTGCTGACGCAGCTTGACGGTCAGGGGCTGCTCTTCTCCGAGGTGGAGGCCGCGTTCACGCTGACACCCGAGCGCATCCTGCTGCAACGGGCCAGCGCGGTGGGGCCGGGGCTGGGCCTGTCGCTGGACGGCACCTACGCCCTGGCCGCGCGGCAGATGGATTTCCAGGGGGTGATTTCGCCGCTCTACATGATCAACGGGCTGGGGGCCTTCCTGACTCGGCCGGGCGAGGGACTCATCGGTTTCAACTTCACGCTGCAGGGACCGGTTGACAGTCCCCGCGTTCTGGTCAATCCGCTGTCGGCACTGACCCCCGGCATGTTCCGGGAAATATTCCGCCGCCCGCCACCCCGGCCCAGCCAGTAGACCCGCATGAAACTGTCCGATTTCGATTTCGACCTGCCGGAGGACCTGATCGCCACCCGGCCTGCGCGCCCGCGCACCGCCGCGCGCCTTCTCGTGGCCGAGAGGGACCGCATCGCGGATCGCCATGTGCGCGACCTCTGCGCGGTGCTGCGCCCCGGCGACCGGTTGGTCCTGAACGACACGCGGGTGATCCCGGCCCGCCTGTTCGGCACGCGCGACAGGGCAGGCGCCACCGCCAACATCGAGGTCACGCTGCTGGAGCCGCGCGCGGACGGCACCTGGTCGGCGCTGGTCAAGCCCCTGCGCAAGCTCCGCGACGGCGAGGTGGTCGTTTTCTCGACGGCGCTGTCGGCCACCGTGGAGGGCCGCGACGCGGGCCAGGCGCATCTGCGCTTCAACCTGGCCGGCGAGGATTTCGACGCCGCGCTTGAGGCCGCGGGCCAGATGCCCCTGCCACCCTACATCGCCGCGCGGCGGCCCGCCGACGCCGCCGACCGGACCGACTACCAGACCATCTGGGCACGCGAAAACGGCGCTGTGGCCGCGCCCACGGCCTCGCTGCATTTCGAGGACTGGCTGCTGGACGACCTGGCGGCCATGGGTGTGGAGTTCACCCACGTGACGCTGCATGTCGGCGCCGGGACCTTCCTGCCGGTCAAGACCGACGACATTTCCGAGCACCGCATGCATGCCGAATGGGGCCGGGTGACACGGACCGCTGCCGACCAGATCAATGCCACCCGCGCCGCGGGTGGGCGCGTGATTCCCGTCGGCACGACTGCCCTGCGCCTGATCGAGAGCGCGGCGAACGACACCGGCATCGCCGCCTGGGAGGGCAAGACGGACATCTTCATCACACCGGGGTTCCGGTTCCGGGTCACTGACGGGCTGATGACCAATTTCCACCTGCCCAAGTCCACCCTGATGATGCTTGTCAGCGCCTTTATGGGCGTGGACCGGGTGCGCGCGATCTATGCCCATGCCATCGCTGCGCGATACCGTTTTTTCAGCTACGGCGACAGTTCGATCCTTTTGCCCGGACAGGACTGATCGAGACCGCGCCGAGGCGGGCCTGCCCCCAGCCGTTCTGCCTTATGTCGTTGACGATCGGTGACTATTGACACTCTGACACACAAGGCAGTGATATGCCTGATGTCACCACGAGACGAAAAGGTCACTCGGTCGGCAAGCTTTCGACGAATGCCGCCAGAGTTTGTGTCGACACGGCCTTGAAAGCCGCGAAGGCCGAAAACCGGACTTCGCCCTTGCATGAAGAACTCGTTCGCCGCCTCGCCTGACTTTCTCCGCCCACGGTCGAGTTTTCTCAGGATCCTGCATGGACCAGTGCTTTGTAAGGCTGCTTCTGCTTGAGGAAGGTGCTCTCATGGGCATTGCCTTCCTGCTCATCATCATCGGCGCGCTTGCCCCATCAGACGACCGAGAATATGAAAACAAGACCCGCAGACTCTCATTATGAATGAGGGAGCCTTGGGGGGCAGGTCAGATGCACTCCCGCAAATTTTTTACCACACGAACCAGAACGGCAGGGGGCCGCCGGCCCGTCGGTTTCCCGTTGTGGCGTCATGTCGCTGAGATGATAAGTCGAGACGTGAACAGCACCGACTCGGGCCGGCGGCCCCCCTTAGGATAGCCCACATGATACCAGTCCTTCGCACCTCCTGGCCCCTCTTTCTCGGCATGTACATGCTGATGATGGGCAACGGCCTTCAGTCCACCCTGCTGGGTATTCGCGGCGGGATCGAGAATTTCTCGTCGTTCCAGATGTCCCTCGTCATGTCGGGTTATTTCGCGGGGTTCCTGATTGGCTCGCGGATCACCCCCGAGCTGATCCGGCGCGTGGGCCATATCCGGGTCTTCGCGGCGCTGGGCTCGACCGTGTCGGCGGTGCTGATCCTCTATCCCGTCCTCGTCGATGTCTGGGCTTGGTCGATTGGCCGGGTCGTCATCGGGCTGTGTATCTCGGGCGTTTACATCACCGCCGAAAGCTGGCTGAACAATGCTTCCACGAACGAGACCCGGGGCCAGTCGCTGTCGGTCTACATGATCGTGCAGATGGCCGGGATCATCACCGCGCAATACGTGATCAGCCTGGGCGATGCCTCGGGTTTCGTGCTGTTCATCATCCCCTCTGTGCTGGTTTCGCTGGCCTTCGCGCCGATCCTGCTGTCGGTCCAGCCGACACCGGCGTCGGAAACGACGCGGCGGATGCGTCTGCGCGATCTGATCGCGGCCTCGCCGCTGGCGGCGGTGGGCATGGTCTGCCTCGGCGGCATCTTCGCGGCCATGTTCGGCATGGTCGCCGTCTATGGCGCCGAGGCCGGGTTGGCGGCCGGGCAGATCTCGCTTCTGGTTTCGGTCATCTTCACGGGGTCGCTGGTGGCGCAGTTTCCCATCGGCTGGCTGTCGGACCGGATGGACCGGCGCATCCTTATCATCGCCAGCGCGGGCATCGGCGGGCTGGGGGCCATGATCGCCGCGGCCTTCGGTGCCAACTACGTGGTGCTGCTTGTCGGCGCGGCGCTGGTGGGCGGCATGGCGAACCCGCTTTACTCGCTGCTGCTGGCCCATGCCAACGACTTCCTGGAACACGACGACATGGCCTCGGCCTCGGCGGGGTTCATCTTCATCAACGGCATGGGCGCCATCTTCGGCCCGATCCTCATGGGGTATACCATGGGCCGCTTCGGTGCCTTCGCCCTGTGGGTCATCGTCGGGCTGCTGATGCTGGGGCTGGCCGGCTACGGTCTCTTGCGGATCCTGCAACGGCCCAGTGAATTCAACATCGATGACGTCACCCCCTATGCACCGGTCACGCCCGCGGGCTCGCCCGTGGCCGTCGAGGCCGCGCAGGAATACTACATCGAAACTGAGTTGGAAGAGCAACAGTCCGATGACCAGACATGAACGCCAGCGTTGCCAGGCGTTGGGCTTTCTGCAACGGTTCCATGACAGGCAGGAACAGGCGGTATGAAAGGACAGGCCATGGTCACCCCCGAGCAGATCGTCGCCTATTGGGTGGACGAGGTCGGCCCCGAGGGCTGGTACGAGGCGGACGAGGCGCGCGACGACGACATCCGCGATCGGTTCCGATCCACCTGGGACGAGGCGCGTGAGGGGGCCTGCGGCCTGTGGCTGACCAACGCCGTGGGCACGCTCGGCTACATCATCCTGACCGACCAGTTCCCGCGCAACATGTTCCGCGACGATCCGCGCGCCTTTGCCAGCGATTGTTCGGCCCGGGCGGCCAGCAAGGTGGCCATTGACCGCGGCTGGGACAAGCGCGTGGCCGAACCGGCGCGGCAGTTCTTCTACCTGCCGCTGGTTCATTCGGAAAACCTATGCGACCAGGACCGCGCGGTGCGGCTCATGGCGGTCCGCATGCCCGAGACGGGCGCCTCCAACCTGCGCCATGCCAAGGCCCATCGCGAGGTGATCCGCAAGTTCGGGCGCTTCCCCTACCGCAATGACGCGCTGGGCCGCGACACCAGCCCGGCCGAGGCGGCCTGGATGGCAGAAGGTGGCTATGCGACGGCCCTTTCCAGCGTTGATGCAGGGGTGCGGGATCACGCCACGGCCTGACCGGGTGCCGATCGCGCGGCCTTGTTGCAAATTCGAGGCAGATCCTTCGCCGCGATTAAGCGCGGTGTAACGGGTCCTGCGCACCCTGTCGCCTGTACCAGATAGCAGGGGGCCGTCGGACGTGATGCACCAGAACCTCAAGCCCGTGGACCCGGCAGCGCACCGGCGCGGGGGCGACGACGACGTTGCCGCGCGGCCCGACGAGATCGCCCTGGTCGAGCAGATCATGAACATCATGGAGCAGGGCATCCTCGTCTGGACCGCCGATGGCACCTGCGAGCTGCACAACACCCGGATATTCGAGGTGCTGGAGCTGGACGGCGAAGACCTGGCCATCGGCACCACGCGCGCGGCATTCCGCGACCGCGCCGTGGCACGGGGCGAGATGTCGAGCGACGATCGCGAGGCATCGGCGGCCCGTATAAAGGCGCATCAGGCCTATTCCTTCGATCGCGTCCTGCCCTCGGGCCGGGTGGTGCTGACCAACGCGCGCCCGGCCCGCGGTGGCGGCTACGTGGTCACCTTCACCGATGTGACGCGGGAACGCGCCGCCGCCGAGGAACTGGAGCGCGCCAAGCGCGCCGCCGAGGCCGCCCGGCAGAAGGCGCAGGATGTCCTTGAACAGGAACGCGCCCGCCAGACCGAGGCCCGGCGACTGGCAGAACTGGACGAGTGGTTGCAATCGTGCAAGTCGCTGGACGAGCTTTACCGCATCGTCATGCGCTTCATGGAACGGTTGCTGCCCGGGTCAAAGGGGGAACTCTACCTTTATTCCAATTCGCGCGACGGGCTGGTGGGCACCTGCAACTGGAACACCCGCGACCTGCACCGGAGCATCGCCGCAGACAGCTGCTGGGCGCTGCGCCGTGGCCGGGCCTATGAATACCGGGCCGAGGGGCTGTGTTTCACTTGCGACCATGTGGAGGACCACGAGCACGGGGTGGCCGTCCATGAATACCTCTGCGTGCCGATCATCGCCCATGGCGACACGGTCGGCCTGCTGCACATCCGCTTCGACCCGGCGTCCGATACCGGCGCCGCGGCCGCTGCCACGGTGTGCCAGGCAGGCGATTTCGCGATCCGCTGCGCCGAACACATCTCGATGGCAATTGCCAACGTCAAGCTACGTGACGAGTTGCACGACCAATCCATCCGCGACCCGCTGACGGGGCTCTACAACCGGCGCTACTTCATGGATGCGCTGCGCCGCGAGATCGGCGTTGCCGATGGGGGCGGACCGGGATTCGGGCTGATTTCCTTCGATGCGGACAGGTTCAAGTCGTTCAACGACAATCACGGCCACGATGCCGGTGACAATGTGCTGCGGGCGATCTGCGAACAGTTGCATGCCGTTTTCGATCCGTCCGCCATCTGTTGTCGCATGGGCGGCGAGGAATTCGCCGTCTGCCTGCCCGGTGCCGACCTGGACCGGACCGAGGCCGCCGCCGAGGCCATGCGCGAGCAGATCGCAGCGCAGCAGATCCGCAGCGCCCACGCGCTGCTGCCCAAGGTGACAGTCTCGGCCGGGGTGGTTGTCTACGCGGGCGGCGGCGGGGCCACGCCGAACGCGGTGCTCAAGGCTGCTGACGATGCGCTCTACCGTGCGAAGGAGGCCGGCCGGAACCGCGTCTGCCGCGCGTCGCCGCCGGACCCCGGCCCCCTTCCGCGATGAAAATGCATAGCGGCCATGAACGCGGCCCTCTGGATGCCCCTGCCATATTAGTTTAAGGGTAAACTAATTCTGGATGAGGAGGCGCATCAATGGCAGCTCGCAACTTCGACATGATCGTCATCGGGGCCGGACCGGGGGGCTACGTGGCCGCCATCCGCGGCGCCCAGCTTGGCCTGAACGTGGCGATCGTGGAACGCGAACACCTGGGCGGCATCTGCCTGAACTGGGGCTGCATCCCGACCAAGGCCATGCTGCGCAGCGCCGAGGTCTTTCACCTGATGCACCGGGCCAAGGATTTCGGCCTGAGTGCCGGCAAGATCGACTATGACCTCGACGCGGTGGTCAAGCGGTCGCGTGACGTGGCTGGCCAGCTGACGAGCGGCATCGGCCACCTGATGAAGAAGAACAAGGTCACGGTTGTCATGGGCGAGGCGACCATACCTGCCAAGGGGAAGGTATCCGTCAAGACGGAGAAAGGCACCGAGGACCTGACCGCGAAGAACATCATTCTTGCCACCGGCGCGCGGGCCCGCGAGTTGCCGGGGCTGGAGGCCGATGGCGATCTGGTCTGGACCTACAAGGACGCGCTGCAGCCCAAGCATATGCCCAAGAAGCTGCTGGTCATCGGATCGGGGGCCATCGGTATCGAATTTGCCAGCTTCTACAATACCCTGGGCGCCGATACGACGGTGGTTGAGGTCATGGACCGTATCCTGCCGGTCGAGGACGAGGAGATTTCCGCCTTTGCAAGGAAACAGTTCGAGACCCAGGGCATGACCATCATGCAGAAGGCCACGGTCAAGCAACTGGACCGCGCACCTTCGAAATCGGGGGGCAAGGTCACCGCGCATATCGAGACCGGCGGCAAGGTCGAGAAGCACGAATTCGACACGGTGATTTCCGCCGTCGGCATCGTCGGAAACACCGAGGGCCTTGGACTGGAAGGGCTGGGCGTGACGGTCGACCGCACCCATGTCGTGACCGACGAATACTGCCGCACCGGGGTCGAGGGGCTCTATGCCATCGGCGACATCGCGGGCGCGCCCTGGCTGGCACACAAGGCCAGTCACGAGGGCGTCATGGTCGCCGACCTGATCGGCGGCAAGCACGCCCACCCGGTCAAGCCCGAAAGCATCGCCGGTTGCACCTATTGCCATCCGCAGGTCGCCAGTGTCGGTCTGACCGAGGCCCAGGCGAAGGAAAAGGGATACAAGATCAAGGTCGGCCGCTTCCCCTTCATAGGCAATGGCAAGGCCATTGCACTTGGCGAACCCGAGGGCCTGGTCAAGACGATCTTCGACGAGAAGACGGGCGAGCTTCTGGGCGCCCACATGGTCGGGGCCGAGGTGACCGAGTTGATACAGGGCTACGTTGTGGGCCGCCAGTTGGAGACCACGGAAGAAGACCTGATGAACACCGTTTTCCCGCATCCGACCTTGTCCGAGATGATGCACGAAAGCGTCCTCGACGCTTTCGATCGCGTCATTCACATGTAAGCCGAAATCCCCAAGATTTCGGCCAGTGCGGGAAAGCGATTGGCGTGGTCAATTGCGGCCGCGCCACGTCGATTGCCGGGCCCGGGGTTTCCGCGGCGCGGATCGCTTCTGAGCTCAGCGGACGCGAGTCAGGTGTCCAGCGCCCGCGCCAGGGCGCAGAAGCGTTCCACGTCGACCTGCTCGGCGCGTTCGGTGGGTGCGATCCCGGCGGCGATCAGCCGGTCCTCGATGTCCGGGCGCAAGCCCCTCAGCGCGGCGCGCAGCATCTTGCGGCGCTGGTTGAAGGCCTTGGCGACGACCTTTTCCAGTGTCTTCGGATCGGCCGGGAACCGCGGCGCTGGCAGGGCTGTCAGATGCACCACAGCGCTGTGCACCTTGGGCGGCGGCGTGAAGGCCTGCGGCGGCAGTTCCATGACAATCCGTGCCTGCGTGCGCCACTGCGCCAGAATCGCCAGCCGCCCATAGGCCTTGGAGCCGGGCGTGGCCACGATCCGCTGGGCCACTTCTTTCTGGAACATCAGCGTCAGGCTGTCCCAGAAAGGCGGCCAAGCCGCCGGCGTCAGCCATCGCACCAGCAGTTCGGTGCCCACGTTGTAGGGCAGGTTCGCGGCCACGCGCACCGGCGCGGACAGGTGCCGGGCCGTGTCGAGGTCAAGCGCGTCGGCGTTCAACACGTCGAGACGACCGGGGTATCGCTCGGCAATTTGCGCCAGTGCGGGAAGGCAGCGGCTGTCCTTTTCCACCGCCACCACCCGGCGCGCGCCCTCGGCCAGCAAACCCCGTGTCAGGCCACCGGGGCCGGGGCCGATTTCCAGCACGTCGTGATCGGCCAGTGATCCGGCCTGCCTGGCGATCCGGGCCGTCAGGTTCAGGTCGAGCAGGAAGTTCTGCCCCATGGCCTTTTTCGGGGCCAGGTCATGGGCCGCGATGACCTCGCGCAGGGGGGGCAGATCATCCATGGGTTGGTCGTCCTTCATGATGGTGGGAAACGCCTCGCGGGGGGCTTACCGCCCGTCGCGTGCGGTGGCCATCCGCGCGGCCATGCGCAGCGCCGCCACCATCGAGGCGGGATTGGCCCGGCCCGTCCCCGCGATGTCGAGGGCGGTGCCGTGGTCCGGCGAGGTCCGCACGAAGGGCAGGCCGAGCGTGACGTTGACGCCCTCGTCGAAGGCCAGCGTCTTGATCGGGATCAGCGCCTGGTCGTGATACATGGCCACGGCGGCATCATAGCGGGCGCGGGCAGCGGCGTGAAACATCGTGTCGGCGGAAAGCGGCCCGGTGATGTCCAGCCCCTCGGCACGCAGGGTTTCCAGCACGGGCGCGATCATCTCGATTTCCTCGTGCCCGATCTTGCCACCCTCGCCCGCATGGGGGTTCAGCCCCGCCACCGCGAGGCGCGGCGCGGCAATGCCGAAATCGCGAATGAGGCTGGCATGTGTGATGCGCATCGTCTGCGCCAGACCGTCTGCGGTCAGTGCCTCGGGCACCTGGGCCAGGGGGATGTGGATGGTGGCGGGCACAACGCGCAGGGTTTCGCTGGCCAGCATCATCACCACCCGATCTGCCCCGGCGAGATGTGCGAGGAACTCGGTATGGCCGGGAAAGCCGAAGCCAGCCCCGTCGATCAGGGCTTGCTTGTGGATCGGCGCGGTGGTCAGGGCGGCACAGTCCCCGGACCGGACGAGGTGAACGGCCTCCTCGATGGCGCGTATGACGTGGGGTGCATGGGCGGCATCGGGCATGCCGGGGCGGCGGGGTGCGCCGAAGTCGCTGGCGAGCACGGGCAAGCCGGTCGCGGTCTCTGCCGCGGCGGCGCTTTCCACCGCCTGCCATGGCGTGCCTTCGGGCAGGTGGGCCGGGTCGCCAATCCACAGGATCGGCACCTTTCCCTGCAGGGTCCGCCAGGCCGCCGCGGCGACCTCGGGGCCGATCCCGGCCGGGTCGCCGCAGCTGACGGCGATGGGCCGCATCAGTTGCCGGTGATCCGGGCCGAGGCGCGCAACTCGGCCAGCAGCGCTTCGGCATAGCCCGACAGCCGCTGCGACCGCAACTGGTTGCGGACCGCGTCGCGGTCCTGCGCGCCGTTCTCGGCGGGGGTGCGGCCGCAGAGCATCAGCAGAACCAGGGTGTCTCCCCCGGCACGGGTAAGCCCCCAGGAGGTCTCGCCGGGGTCGAGCTTGGCCAGTTCAACGGCCACGTCCTGCGGAATCTCGTCCGGTGGCAGCGCATTGCGTTCAAGCACCCGTGGCGGCTGGTCCCTGGCCACGCCGTACAGATCGTCGCAGGTATCCACCCGGCCGGCAACGCGCGCGGCACGGTCCAAAGCCTGCTCCGACAGGCCGCCGTCTATGTAGTAGGCGGCATAGTCGATCTCGGCGGGGGCGGGGGTGCCCCGTGTCACCTCGCGCAGGTCGCGCAGCTGGAACAGGGCGATGCCATTCTCGATGGGCAGCGGATCGGTCACTTCGCCCGGCGCGAGGCCCAGGAAGATCGGCCGCAGCGGTGCCGGGAAATTGCTGATTGGCAGCCAGTCGAGCCGCCCCCCACGCTCGCGAGAGGGCAGGGCCGAAACCCGGCTCGCCTCGGATTCGAAAGCCGAGAAGGACGTCAGCTCGCTGATCTGCTCGGCGCGCTGCATGGCCGCCTCGGCGCGTTCGGGCGGGGCCGGAATGATGATCTCGTTCAGCAAAACCTGGATTCCCGCGCCGCCCTCGGACCGGCCCAGGGCGCGATCCACCTCGGCTTCGGTGACGCGGGCGCGGCTGTCGTAGCGTTGACGGATGTAGTCGCGCCAGGTCGCGTTGATGCGGACGAAGTCACGCATGCTTTCTTCCTCGATCCCGTTCTGGCGCAGCACGGTCAGGAACTGGTCCAGGTCCTGGTCGGCGCGCGCGGCGAAATCCGTCATGGCCCGTTGCAGGCCCTCTTCGGTCAGGCGCAGCCCGGCGCGCTCAAGCTCCTGTGCCTTGAGACGCTCCTCGATCAGTTGCTCCCGGGCGAGGTCGGCGAGGTCGCCCGGGGTGCGGAAGACCTCGAGCATCCGTTCGCGCTGTTCGATCTCGAAGGGTGTGATGGCCTTGTCGTTCACCGTGATCGCCGGCGAGAACTGCGCCTGCGCGGGCAGGGCGACGGGGACGAGAAGGGCGAGCAGGATCAGAACGGCACGCATCGGAACCTCTTGGCTTTTGTCGATGTCTCAGTCCTGGCAGCTGCGGGCTGGCCCTTCCCCGGTACGCCCGGAGGAAAAGCCGTTCAACCCCACGACCAGGCCGAAGTCGGTTGTCGGTTGCACAGTAGTCGAAGACGTGAAGCGGCGCGACACCGAAAAATCCACCGTCACGCATTCGTTGCGCCAGCCCAGTTCGAGCCCTGCCGTCGAGGGCGAACCATCGGCCAGATCATAGCGCATGTCGAGTCCCGCCGCCCAGCGGTCGTTGAAGCGATAGGCCCCGTCGAGGCTGATCTCGCGCACCGCCTTGCTGCGGTCCTCGTCGGCATCCTTTGGCAGGAAGATGTAGCCCGCCGCGAGGTCAATGCGCCGGGTGCGCCAGTCCAGAAGCGCTTCGGCCCGGGTCACGGCCAGACCGTCGTCGATCAATGTCCGGCCGCGCAGGCCCAGCCCCGTGCCGGTGTCCAGTCCGCCGGCGATCAGCCAGTCCGAGGCCGCACCGTCCAGCCCCGAGGTGTGCGTGAAGGCGGGGTTTTCCGTCGTGCGCAGCACCCGCCCGAACGTCAGGCGGCTGTGCCAGCCGGCCTGCCCGCGCCGGGACCAGCTCAGCCCCAGGGCGGCACTGGTTCCGGTTTCGGCGGCGTCCTCGCCGGGAAAGCGCGACAGCGCCAGCAGGCTGGCCTGGTCGAACTCGGCGGTGACGCTGTCCTCGTTCGGGGGCGTGTCGCCGGACTGGCCGGACCAGGCCAGTTGCACCACCGGTTCGAGCACATGCGCTGCCCGCGCGTCCTGCCGGATCAGGGGGTAGCGCAGGGTCACGGCGGCCTGTCCGGTGGTGCGGGTGGTGTCCCGGGCGGACGCATCGGGCGAAAAGGCGTAATGGTCAAGCCGCAGCCCCGCGCGGGTTTCCAAAACCAGCCCGGGTCCGGCGACATGGGCGCGGTGCCAGTCGGCCCAGACCCCCGCGCGCAGTGTGTCGCCCAGCCCGTCGGGCCCGGCATCCAGCGTGCGCAGGTGCCCTTCCAGCCCCGCGCCGTAGCTCAGCGTGCCGCCGATGGCCGGGGTGGTGCGCCGTTCCCGGCGGGCCTCGGCCACGAGCGGTGGCAGGCGGTCGTTGTCCTCGGCGGCGCGCAGGCTCTGGTAGAGGGTCAGGTGCGCGCGCCGCATCTCCCGGTCGGTGATCCGCGACAGGCTGATCTCGCTGTCCAGCCTGTCGCCGCCATTGATGCCGTAGTCCAGCAGGTAGGCGTCATCCGATGCGGTTTCGACGTCGAAGCGCAGCCGCGTGCCGCCGCCCAGCCGGAAGGCCCCGTCGGCAAAGAGATAGCCGCGCCCCCCGTCAACAAGGCTGTCGCGCGTGACGGCGCCCGAGACCTCGATCTCGCCGCGCAGGTAGGCCTGCCGGTAGCGAGCTTCCAGCGTGGCTGTCTCGGTCGAGATGTAGGGCGTCACGGTCAGGTCGCGATGGTCCCCCAGCCGGATGAAATAGGGCAGCTTGATCCCCGGTCCCAGCTGGTCGGTCGTGCGCAGTTCGGGGGCCAGCACGCCGGTTGCCCGGCTGACAGTGGGGTCCGGCAGGCGCAGGCGCGGCAGCCAGAGGATCGGCACCCCGTAGACCCGGAACCGGGCATTCTCGAAAAAGAGCTGGCGCGCCTGCTGGTCGTGGATGACGCGCGCCGCGCGGATTTCCCACAGGGGTGGGCGGCCGTCGTCGCAGACCTTGCAGGAGGTCGCTGCGCTGCGGCTGAGTTGCGTGTAGCGCCCGCCGACCCGGTCGATGCGGTCGGCAGCCAGTTGCAGCCGGTCGTCCAGGATCAGCCGTGCCCCGCGCAGCAGCCCGTTTTCCAGCCGCGCATCCAGGTTGGCGCGCTCGGCGGTCAGGATCTCGCCCGCCTGGGTGCGAATGAAGATCGGGCCGGTGATCGCAAGACGGTCGGTGCCGCGGTCATAGGTGATGCGCGCCGCCGACAGCCGCGTGCCCTCGAAGAAGACCTCGACATTTCCCTCGGCGATCAGCCGTTCGCTGCCGGGCGGGACGATCACCCGGTCAGCCAGCAGAGTGGCGGATGCCTGCGCGGCCAGCGCTTGCGGCCAGAGCCACAACAGGCAGATCAGAACCAGCCGCCGCATCAGCCGTCCTCCAGGTGCAACAGCAGACCCAGCGACGCCGCGATCCCCGCGACCGGCGGCGCCCAGGCGGCCAGCGCAACCGGGATCTGGCCGTTGTCGCCGAGGATTTGTGCGAAATTGCGCAGGAAATAAAGCCCGAAGCTGAGCACAACCGCCGTGAGCACCAGCAGCCCCACGCGCCGCCCCCGCTGGGGACGCATGGTAAAGCCCGCCGCGATCAGCACCATGGCGCAGAGGAACAGCGGCTGGGCCAGTTCCATCTGGAGCCAGACCCGGTGGCGCAGCGCCGAGAAACCCGCGGCCTCCAGCCGGTCGATGAAGGCGGGCAGGTCCCACACGGAAATCGAGCTGGGGGTCCCGAAACTGTCGCGGATCCGGTCTGCAGACAGAGTCGAAGGGATGCGCAGGCTTGCGTGCGTCGTGGCCCATTGCTCGGCCACGCGGCTGTCGGAGAGCGGCCATGACTTGGCATCGGTCAGCACCCAGGCCCCCGGTGTCAGCTCGGCGCTGGCGGCCTCGACGCGGCGTATGGGCCCGCCCTCCTGCGTGAAGGTGATAAAGGTGACATCTTGAAGGACGGTGCCGTCAAGGTTGGTCGCCTCGGCCCGGATCACCGTCTGCCGCTCGGCGTCGCCCTGGCGCAACCAGAGCCCGTCGTCCGAAATCGACAGGATGCTGGACCGATTCTCGCGCAGGCTGGAGGAACGGTTCTCGTATTCCTTCAGCGTGGCGGCGACGATGGGATTGAACAGGGCCACCGCCAGAAGGCCGATCAGGAGGGTCATCATCAGCGGCCCGAGAAAGGCGCGCAGCGCCGAGCGGCCCGCGGCCCGCGCCACCACCAGTTCCGATGACCGCGACAGCCCCAGGAAAAGCGCGATGGCGCTGAGCACGGTGATGAGCGGCAGCAACTCGTAAAGCGCCTGTGGCAGGTTCAGCAGGGTCAGCGCCACCACCTGCGCCGGGCCGGCTTCGGTTCCGGCGAAACGGCGGCCCTGCTCGACCAGGTCGATGAAGCCGTTGAGCAGCAGGAATATTCCGAAGGTGCTGGCGAAACTGACCATGAAGCGGCGCGAGAAATAGCGGTGCAGGATCATGCCGCGCCCCCCTCGGGCAGTGTCGGGCGCCGGCGCAACAGGTAGGGGCGGGCGCTGGCGACAAGCAGCGCGAGGCCGGCGGCGAGGCCGAAGGCCAGGCCGGCATAGGCGGCGGGCCAGGCGCCGAGCGCGGCGCGGGCCGCCCCCATCCCGGCGCTTTCCACCGACTTCATGACCACGACCAGCACCACCGCGCCCAGGATCTGTTGCCAAAGCCCGAAGCGGCTGAACCCGCCCACCAGAAGGGCGGCGAAGCCCAGCAGCGCACCGACCAGCGCCGTCAGCGGCTGCACGAACCGGTCATGCCCCTCGTGCACAAGGTAGGCGGCGCTTCTGCCCGTTTCCTCTTCAAGCGCCGGGGTGGGCGACAGGAGCTCGGCCGTGGTCAGTTCGCGCGCCGAGCGGCTGCGATCGCCCACCTCGGGGACGAGCGCGCTGACGTCGTAGGCGAAATCGTCGAAGCTGGTCGTGAACAAGCGTTGATCCTCGTGAACAAGGGTCTGTGCCAGTCCGTCGATCATGACCAGTTGGGGTCCGGCCTCGGCCCGCACGAGGAAGGCGCGGCTGGCCGTGTAGCCGATGTGCCGGTCCGCGCGGCGGCTGTCCGAAAGGAAGACATCGCGCAGCTCCCCCTGGGCCGAGACATCGCGGACGAAGAGGGTCACACCGGCCGAGGGTGACATGAACTGCCCCTGCGTCAGCAACCGTGCCGAGAGGTTGCGCGAGATCTCGGCCTGGCGCTCGATGAGGCGGCCCTGGGACAGCGGCACAAGTACGTGGGTCAGCACCAGCATCAACGCGGTCACGATCCCCCCGAAGACGACCACGGGCCGCGCCAGCCGGAACGCCGAATAGCCGGTGGCCTGGACAACCACCAGTTCGCTTTCCGAGGCCATGCGGTTGGTCACGTAGACGGCAGAGGCGAAGGCGGCCAGCGGCAGCACGATCTGGATCAGCGCGGGCAGCGAGAGCGCCGTCAGTTCCAGGAAGACCCAGGCCGACTGCCCGTCGGTAATGATCTGGTCAAAGAGCTGAACCGCCTGGTTGATCCAGTACATCAGCACCAGCACGAGGGAGAAAAAGCCGAAGACGGTAAGGAATTGCGACAGCATGTAGCGGTCGAATCGCGGCACCTGTCTTCCCCCGTGTCGTGCTGGCCCCGCGGGCCCTTGGCAGTGGATGGAAGGTATCCCAGTTTGCGGGGCAACCCAAGTGCTCTCTGGCCATCGGGCGAGGGGCAGGCTACCTCTTGCCCGACAGCCAGACGGCAGAACACATGACAGCAAGGAGCGCCCCATGTCCCGACCCGCCGAAATCCGCTTTCACGAGACCGACCTGGAGGGACTTGCCGAGCGCGCGGGCCGTATCGCGGTGGTGGTCACGCCCGATGGCAAGCTCGACCAGGGCGCGCGCCGGGTGAACAGCCTGACCAAGAAGGCAGTGGCGCGGCTCGTCGGCAGCGACCGTTTCGAGAAGGCCGCCGCCGGCGATGTGATGACGCTGGACTGGCCTGCCGGGCTGGCCGCCGAGGCGGTGCTGGTGGTCAAGTTGCCGCGCCGTCCCGGCATCGAAGAGGCGCGCCGCGCGGGCGCGGAGCTGGCCAAGGTCCGCGGCAAGGGTGACCTGCTTGTCCTGCTGGGCAGCACCGGGCGGGGGGCCGACCTGTCGCTTGGCCTGGCGCTGCGCGGTTACGGATTCGAGGCCCACAAGACCGACCCCGCCACGGCGCCGGGCCCGGTGGACATCATGGCTTCCAGGCCCGAGGACCTCGCGCAGGAGGCCGCGCCCATGGCCGCCGTGGCCGAGGGAGTCTTCTTTACCCGTGATCTTGTCAATGAACCGGCCAATGTGCTGACCACCGACGATTTCGCCGCGCGGCTGGCGGCGATGCACGACCTCGGGCTCGAGGTCGAGATCCTCGAAGAGTCCGATCTGGAAAACCTCGGAATGGGTGCGCTGCTCTCCGTGGGGCAGGGCAGCGCCAGTCCCTCCAAGGTGGTCGTCATGCAGTGGCGGGGCGGCGGCGACCAGGCGCCGCTCGCGCTGGTGGGGAAGGGCGTGGTCTTCGACACTGGCGGGATCAGCCTGAAACCGGCCGCGGGCATGGAGGACATGACCATGGACATGGGCGGCGCGGGCGTCGTTTCCGGTGTCATGCGCGCGCTGGCCCTGCGCGGGGCCAAGGCCAATGTCGTGGGCCTTGTCGGGCTGGTCGAGAACATGCCCTCGGGCACGGCCACGCGCCCCGGCGACGTGGTCAAGACGATGAAGGGCGACACCGTCGAGATCATCAATACCGACGCCGAGGGGCGCATGGTGCTTGCCGATGTGCTCTGGTACGCGCAAGAGCGGTTCAAGCCCGCGGGCCTGATCGACCTGGCCACCCTGACAGGCGCCATGGTGATCGCCTTGGGGCACGAGAACGCGGGCGTCTTCAGCAATGACGACGCGCTCGCGGGGGCCTTTCTCAAGGCAGCGGGGGCCGAGGGCGAGGGCGCCTGGCGCCTGCCCATGGGCGCGGCCTATGACGAACAGCTCAAGAGCCGGATTGCCGACATGAAGCACGTGGGCGGCCGCCCCGCGGGGTCGATCACCGCTGCGCAATTCCTGGGCCGTTTCGTGCAGGAGGGGGTGCCCTGGTGCCACCTCGATATCGCGGGCGTGACCGTACAGACCAAGGATACGGCGCTGGCGCCACAAGGGGCCACGGGCTGGGGCGTGCTGGCGCTCAACCGCCTTGTCGCGGACCGCTACGAGGGGTAGCGGAATGGGCGCGGCCTACTTCTACCACCTGACCACGCAACCGCTCGAACGGGTCCTGCCGACGCTTCTGGACAAGGCGCGCGGGGCGGGCTGGCGCATCGAGGTGCGGGGCAAGGATGCCGCGCGCATGGCGGAGCTGGACGCCGCGCTCTGGCTTGGCCCCGAGGAGGGGTTCCTGCCGCACGGGCTGTCCGGCGGGCCGCACGACGCGGACCAGCCGATCCTGCTGACGACGGGGCCGGACGCGGGCAACGCCCCCACCTGCATCATGTCCGTGGACGGCGCCGATGTGACCCCCGGGGAAGTTCTGGCCATGGAGCGGGCCTGCGTGATCTTCGACGGCCATGACGGCACGGCGGTGCAGGTGGCCCGCGGCCAGTGGAAGGCCCTGACGCAGGCGGGCTGCGCGGCGCAATACTGGTCGCAGGAAAGCGGGCGATGGGAAAAGAAGGCCGAGGCGGGCGGCTGATCCCGCGCGGCCCGGCGCACGGACGAAAGGGCCGCGCGGGGAGGGAACTCTGAATGGGTTGCGGGTTTCCTGACAGCGGTCATTCGCGTTGAGTGCGGCGAAAAAACCGGTTCGCGCCCTTGCCGAGCGATGCTGCGGCGTCTCAGGACAACCGAAATCCTGTACCAAGCGAGCATCCTGGCCGCATTTTATTCCCACGTTCGATCGTCGCGGAAAATTTCATTTGCTCCATGAATGGACGTGAACATCGCGCCCGGAGTGGCCCTTCATGATCTTGACGGCCAGTTCCTCGCGTTCCTTGTTATCAACACGGACCCAAAGAAGAATGCCGCCGTGTTCGATCTGATTTGCGTAATAGTCCTTGTGATGCTTGCCCACCCGGCGCGCCAGCAATGTGCCGATCACGGCAGAGGGGCTGCCGCCGATGGCAATGGCAGCAATGGAGGCCGCAAGCGTGCTTGCCGGCGTGAGCATTGCAGCCATGGCGATATATGACCCGACAAAGAAGAACCCTCCAGCGATCGCGCCTTCCAGTTCACCGATGGCTTCTTCGGATACAAAATGCGCGCGCGGCGCATGCGGATCGTCTTCCAGATCGGAGGCGCGCCAATACGCCTTGCCAAGCTTTTCCTTCAAGACACTCTCATTGGCCAAAAGGCTGATGTTGGAATGGTGAATTCCGACCATTCGCAGATCATAGAACGCTTGTTGCAGGTCCTCGAACGTGTCGAACACGCCGACGGCCTCGGGGGTGTCGATCACCATGGTCTTGTGCTGTTCATTTTCCGGTTCAACCATGCGTGCCTCCCGAGTCCGATCTGGCCATGTCACGACATTGGTAGACATCCACCACATGCAATGCATTGACACGGGTCAAGGACGGCACGGCGATCCGATGATAGCTGCGACCCGTCAGCTTGGCCCGCTGGCGTTCGCCCTGGAGAACCGGCCGGGAGTTTTCCGAGATGGGCGGTCTGCCCTGACCAGCCCCGCCGCCCCGCGCCATGGCCGCTTCGGGCTGAGAGCGGTCCTTGCCGTCTGCGTGCGCGGCATGTGCCCAAGGCCGCGCATGGAGTGGTGACCGCGCATGGAAGACCGCGCCTCGCCGCCCTATCGCGTCAGGATCAGCCGGTTGTCCGCTATCTCGATCCGCTCGAACCGGTTCAGGTAGGTCATGCCCAGCAGCGAACGGTCCATCTGCCCGCCGTTGACCGAGGCGCGCAGGTTGCGGTCCTCGACCGGTCCGAGGGCGACGCGGTCCAGCACCACGGGCGCGATGCGCACCTCGCCGTTGGCCGTCCGGGCGGTGCCGATGAAGTTCAGATCCGCCGGGTCCAGCCCCACGCGGGCGGCGTCCTGGCGTGTCAGCACCACCTGCGTGGCCCCGGTATCCACCAGGAAGGGAACGGTGACGCCGTTGACCTGCAAATCCAGGTGAAAATGCCCGTCGCGGCCGCGCGGGACCTCGACCACATTTTCGGAAATGGTCGCCTGGGTCAGGGTCAGATCGCCCTTCATGTCCTGCCACAGCCCCGCGGCGGCGATGGCGCCCACGAAGATCAGGACCCAGATCATCGCCTGCTGGGCCATCTGGGAGCCACGCAACCGGCTGTGCGCCAGGTAGGACCCAAGGATGGCCACCCCCAGTATCGAGAGAAACACGAATGATGCGATCTGGTCTCCGGTCATTGGCAACAGATAGGGTTTATCCGCCCAGACCGAAAGACCTCAGACCGTCGAGGACGAATTGCACCGAAAGCGCGGCCAGCAGCATCCCCAGCAGTCGCGTGACGACGTTGATGCCGACCTTGCCCAGCAGCCGCTCCAGCAGGCCCGCGCCCAGGAACATGATCAGCACCAATGCCAGCACCGCCAGCAGCACGCCCATGATGGCAGCAAAGCCGACCAGCCCCTCGCCCCGGCCCACCAGCAGGATGATGGTGGCAATGGCCCCCGGTCCCGCGATCAGCGGGATGGCAAGGGGGAAGACCGACGGGTCGTCGTCGTCTTCCTCGTCCTCGTCGGCCTGATCGCGGCGGCGCTTCTGGCGGCGTTCGAACAGCATGTCCAGAGCGGTCAGGAACAGCAGGATTCCGCCCGCGACGCGAAAGGCGGGCATCGAGATGCCGATGAACCCGAGCACGGCTTCGCCGAAGAGCGCGAAGACCAGCAGGATCGCGAAACTGATGACACAGGCCCGCACCGCGAGCGCCCGGCGCCTTGTTGCGGTCATGCCCCGGGTCAGGGCGACGAAGATCGGGGTCAGCCCGATCGGGTCGATCACCACGAAAAGCGCGGCGAAGGCGGTGACGAGGAAGGCCAGGTCGATCATGCCCGCGACCCTAGGCGGGCGTGACCCGCGTGACCAGCCCCCGCGACCCGCCCAAGCATTGACAGCGGCATGCACGCTGGCCTACCCGTCGGAAGACGGTTCCCGGCGGTCACACACCGTTGGGTGAAAAGGGAACGTGGTGCGCCCGATCCGGGCAATTCCGCGGCTGCCCCCGCAACTGTAAGCGGCGAGCGGCGCCGAAACTGACCACTGGGGACGATGTCCCCGGGAAGGTCCGGTGACCGCCCCGACCCGCGAGCCAGGAGACCTGCCGTCGTGACTGTCAACCCGGGCGGGGTGCCCTGGCAAGGCGTCTGCGATGACAGAAGGTCCCGTCTGACCAGTGCCGCGCCAGCCTCCGCCGCAAAGCGCGGAGGGCGCGATGATCCTGAACGATATCCTGAATGCCATGCGGGTGCCGGGCTGCTCGGACGCACGGGCCCGGCAACTTGCCCACATGGGCTACGTCGAATGGCTGGGCGCGCTGCCCGGCACGGCGAACTACCCCGAAGCCGTCGTCCGTGCGCTGGGGGCCGCGGCCCCCCTTCGGGACGACGAACCGTCGGTGGCCGAGTTCTGCCGGCTGCTGGAGAACAGCCTCAACCGTCCGCTGGAGCCGCTGACGCTGATCCCCCCACGGCCGGGCCGACGTGGCGGCACGCGCGGGCGGCGGGCGATGCTTTAGCGGGCATTCCCAAGCGGCGTTCCCCGCCGTCGGCAGCACCCCGGTCAGAGGCGGTCAACCGGCCTCGGCGGCGTCCAGTTTCTG
>Ga0209938_1000286_pt1 | contig 27846 bp, 18 predicted proteins | sample SalPonR2_C_D1_MG_FD_185708 | JGI IMG/M metagenome (GOLD analysis project Ga0209938, IMG submission 185708) | Salt pond soil microbial communities from South San Francisco under conditions of wetland restoration - Salt Pond MetaG R2_C_D1_MG... ... | reverse complement strand
TCTCAGCGCTTCCCTCCGTAATGCCCGAGTGGATGCGAACCCTGGGCTAGCTCAAAAAGCTGCTCGTTTGGAGCAATTTACTCAGCATTGGATCCACGATCAAAAAGGGAAACTGCAATTGCGTTCTCCCATTACCTTATCAGGGGTAGTTCATGTACTTTGGCGCACCGCAGCCGAAAACATCAGCGATGCACAAATTCAATCCCAAATAGAGGTGCTTAATGAAGATTTTCGACAACGGAACGCAGATTTTAGCAATACGCCTGCGGCCTTCCTGGGCATTGCGGCCGACGTAGAAATTGAGTTTTGTCTGGCAAGTGTAGATCCCGATGGTAATTCCACCAATGGGATTACCCGTACCCAGACAGATATAGATAATATTAGAAAAACCGAAGATTGGTACAGTACATTCTGGGGTGGAAAAGACGCCTGGGACGTAGACCGGTATATCAATATCTGGGCTTGTGATATCGGCGATGATGGAACGCTAGGTTTTGCTTATATCCCGGAGACCGCTGACCCACCGGAGTCGGACGGACTGGTCATAGGCCACCAGTATTTTGGTAAGATTGGTACGGCGGCCAATACGGAGTTTAATAACCTTGGTCGAACGGTCACTCATGAGATGGGGCATTATTTTAACCTGGAGCACCTTTGGGGCATTGATAGGGGTAGTTGTGAAGAAGATGATTTTGTCAGTGATACCCCGAACCAGTTTGAAGATAGTTTTGCCTGTCCTACTTTTCCACTGTTTGATGACTGTACCTCTGAGCGGGGCGGGGTGCAATTCATGAATTTTATGGATTATAGTGATGACGCCTGTCTGACGATGTTTACCGAGGGGCAAAAGATGCGTATGCTGGCCGCCCTGAATTGGCAGGCCGATTAATATACAGTTGGTTTTCCCAAAAAATCCGTACCTTTTCTGGCAAAAAAATGAAACACACACTACTTGCATGCCTCTTGTTTTGCCTTTTTGGCGGAAGCCTTTCCGCTCAGGTCTCGAACGAAGAATTACTGGAAGAAATTAAATCACTGCGCAGTCAGGTTAGTAATATGCGCCACCAATTCGATCAGGTGGATAAGGCGATTGACGATGTGGTCTGGTATAATAAGGTTGGCGACATTGCCTTTATTGATAAGGTGCGCTTGACTGGACCGCCACTGGGTGATCAAAAGTTTAAAGCAACCAATGGTAACGGTAATCCTCTTTATTACCAGAATCCTTACCGCATTCAGACTTACCTGTTTATCCCTAAAGGTATAGATCCCGACAAAAAATATCCGCTAATGGTGCTGCCACACGGTGGTGTTCACAGTAATTTCAACACCTTTTATGCACATATTATTCGGGAGTTGGTGGCACAGCAATACATTGTTGTAGCACCAGAGTACCGTGGTAGTACTGGCTACGGACGGGGTTATTACCAGGCGATCGACTACGGTGGATTGGAAGTAGAGGACGTGAAGGCCTGTCGGGATTACATGATCGAAAGCTACGATATGATCGACGAAGATCGCGTCGGCATTATGGGCTGGAGCCACGGTGGCCTGATCACCTTAATGAATCTTTTTGACTACGGTGATGATTACCAGGTGGGCTATGCTGGTGTACCGGTTTCCGATCTGATTGCTCGGATGGGCTATAAAACCCAGGGGTATCGCGAGCTTTATTCCGTAGATTATCACATTGGCAAAACGGCTTACCAGGATACCGAAGAGTACAAGCGTCGCTCCCCAGCCTGGCAGGCGGATCGGCTGGATGATACGCCACTATTAATTCATACCAATACCAATGACAGCGACGTTGGGGTACTGGAAGTAGAGCACCTGATCAAATCATTGAAAGCCGCAAATAAGGAGTTTGAGTACCAGATCTACGAAGATATTCCCGGCGGGCACACTTTCGACCGGATGGATACGAACTTTGCCCGCGAGGTACGCCTGAAGGTTTATCGGTTTTTAGGCAAAGAGCTTAATCCGCCCCAGCCCTTTTCGAATGTGCAGGACCTTAAAAAGGCAGGCTACGGTTATTAGACGAAAAGTACTGGTGGGTTTTGCGAAAGCAAAAAAATGCTGATCTTTGTTCTATGGACCCAAAAACCAGTTACACATCATTTTGTCCGCTAGTCTTTAGGACGCTACTCTTCCTGGTGCTCATTTGTGGGGGTAGCTTATCGCTAAAAGCGCAAACGGGCCGCTTCTGGATGCCATCCGACACGCTGCATAAGGGGCGTTTCTGGTCATTGGCCGGAGGGGGAGCAGTGGCTTACACCGGCACGGGAATTGGCCTGTATCACATTTGGTATAAAAATTACGAGACGGGGCCGATTCACTCCAAAGACGATTGGGGGCAATGGGAGAATATGGACAAATGGGGCCACCTGATGGCTACCTATACCGAGAGTTACCTGGCTTATAAAGGAGCACGTTGGACCGGACTGGAGGAGAATTCTTCCATTTGGGTAGGGGCGGGCGTGGGTACGCTGTTGCAGTTGACCATTGAGGTGATGGATGGATTCTCCGAACGCTGGGGCTTCTCTTGGTATGATTTCGCCTTCAATACGGCGGGGGCTACGCTCTTTGCCGGGCAGCAATTTCTGTGGGACGAACAAAGGGTTCTGGTTAAAGTGAGTACGACCCGACCCAATTACAGTACCACGTTGCGGGAAGGTAGCAATGGCCTGATGGCTAGTCCCCGTGATGCAGCTTACGATTTATACGGACGTTCCATTTTCGAGTATTTACTGAAGGACTATAATGCGATGACCATCTGGGCATCTGTCAATCCAAATTCCTTTTTGGGGAAACACAAGGCAAATAGCCCCATTCCCGACTGGCTGAACCTGGCGGTGGGTATTGGAGCCGATGGGATTTATGGCGCCTGGGGTAATGTCTGGACCGCTCCGGGAGGAGAACGGCTCCGGCTCACCGATTACGAACGCTATCAGCAGTATTATCTTTCGCTGGATATCGATACCTCGCGGATCCGCACACGGAGTCCTTTTCTGAAAACACTCTTCTCTACTTTTCGCTGGATCAAAGTGCCGGCACCGACCTTGGAATGGAATACTAGAGGGGAGGTGATCTTTCATCCTGTTTTCTGGTAATCTGGTCGGATTTCATCCAAAAAAATAAAAAACGCAGGCAACCAATCCATAGGTCTGTACGTTCTTACAGCGAATTTTCACTAGTGTTCGCTGAATATCAGATTACGGAGCTTTTCCAAAGCGGCAATTATGCGGTTTTGTTAAGTCCAATCATCGGTATTGCCCGGATACTAAATTATTTTTTAACCCAAGTCTGATGCGCGCTTTGTAAGGCATTACCCGACATCAAAAACCCAACGAGCCTCAACAAAGCATAAAGACAATAAACACAACGGCCGTGGTTTTAAAAACTGTAGAACACCTCAGTAATACGGAGGATCGAGTCATTGAAAAGATTGCCTACGAATTAAATATTCCCGTAGCCTTATTGAATCCCTACACTGATTTTATTGACGACCTTTATCTAGATGCAATTGATCGTTCTTTATTGATTGCCAAATTGGAAAGAGATTTCAGTGTCATCCTTAGTAAAGAAGAAGTAGCCCGCATTCAGACGGTTAGGGATACCTCGCAATTAATTCATTTGCACGCTGCCTCTTAGGGGCAAAGCGAAACCCTTGGGTAGCTAGCCCCTGACAGGCTAGCTCCGCTTTTATCTGCTAAGTTTTTTGTACCTTTTGGTCTTTTCTATGGAAACACCGTCATGGATTCGATAAATTCTCTCGTTTCCATAGTGTGCTATTAACTTTTGGTACAGATGTCAAACCAAAGATCAAGAATAATAAAGAAGATAGCCTACGATTTGTCTTTGGATTACAAAGCGGAGGCTACCCAGCAGTTGCTACCCTTTTTGGAGGACTTTGAACTCTTTCGCCGGGGACGTCGCAGAAGACTGCTACACGTCATGGAAGAAGTACATCCCATGATGGACTATAAGTTGCAAATATTTGACTATAAGTATTATCGAGGCAGGAGTAACCACCGTCGGGTTTTTTATCAGACGGTATTCTTTATCCGCTCTAAAAAGCTGGGCTTACCCGCCTTTCATATGCGCCCGGAATCCATATTACATAATTTAGGAGAGTGGCTGCGTCTGCGGAGTGATATTGATTTTTCAGACTTTCCGAAATTTTCTAAGCAATATGAATTACAAGGCGCGGATGAAGATTACATTAGGGCTACGATGAATGAAGAAGTACTTAGCTTTTTTACGGAGCAAAAGAACTGGCATTTGGAAGGTGTAAATTACTACCTGATTTTATATAAGAAAAACAGGCTCATTTCGGCACAGGATATGAAGGAGTTTTTGAGGGTGGGCCTTTATCTGGCTAAAATACTGGAAGTAAAAGATCTGGGATTAAGTTATGAATAGAAGTATTTTATCGCTGATTGTATTATGGCTGCTCTTTAGCCCCATGTTACAGGCGCAGCGTCTGTCTGATCAGGCGAAAGTAAGCTTGCTGACCATTGCTCCGACGAATGAACTCTATAATCAGTTTGGACACACGGCAGTGCGTATCGTAGATCCGGTCTCGGGTATTGACTACTGTTACAATTACGGGGTTTACGATTTTGATACGCCAAATTTCTATACCAAATTTGTGCAAGGCCGCTTACCTTACATGATGTCTGTCGTGCCTACCGAGCGTGAATTGGCCCCCTACCAACGGCGCGGGCGGGGTGTGATAGAACAGGATCTTAATCTCTCGGCTGGAGCGGCACAAAAAATTTACGCTGCACTTAAAGAAAATTACCGTCCTGAGAACCGTTACTATTTGTACGACTTCTTTTTTGATAATTGTGCTACGCGAATTCGCGACCTTTTCGAAGATGCGCTGGATACCCGTTTTGATTATCCTCCGGGGATGATCCCGAATTACAAGACTTATCGACATTTATTGGACGAAAAGATTGTGGCCAATCCCTGGCATGACTTTGGGATTGATTTCATCCTGGGGAGTCCTACCGATCGCTACGCGGACTTTCGTGGCGAAATGTTTTTACCCGATTATCTAGCTAAAAACATGAGTCTGGTAAAGTATGAGGGGGAACCACTACTTGGACCGCCACGCGTGCTGGTGGAAAATGAAATTGTGCTGGGTAATGATACTTTTTTTACTCCCCTGAACATAGGATTAATACTATTGGGCTTGTCACTGGTGATTACCTTTTGGGGTACCGCTCGTGGCAAAAATATTTTTGATGGAGTTTTCTTTTTCCTATTGACTTTCTGCGGATTTTTTCTCCTTTTTATGCGCTTCGGCACGGATCATTTTGTTACCTGGAAAAACTATAATCTACTATGGGCTAATCCCCTCTATATCTTTGCCCTTCTGCATGTCTTTTATCGCAAAAAATGGATGAAGTCCCTCATGTGGATATTATTAGCGCTGGCCGCCATTAATTTTTTGCTCTACAATGATTTTATTCAGGATTTTCACCGGGCTATTCTACCACTCGTTGCGGTGAGTGCTTTACGTCTAATGGATCATTTAAATGTCTGGCGATCGCGCTCTTCCTTGACTGCAAGTCCCGCAGCAGTTGCTTCGAACGGTATTGGGGAGGAGGAGGAATAAAAAAGCCAGATAGTACTATCTGGCTTCATCATTATACACACTAAAATCGTTAAAAAAGATACCTTAATGTAGGCGGGTTTCGATAAAAAGGCCAAGTCATTATACGAAGTGGACTAAAAAATATATTGAAGGCTTGTCGCAACCTTCCGCCTTTATTTGCGTATAAAAACAAACAAGTACCGTATTCTCAGTAAAAAGACACGTTATTGCGAATTATTTTCCAATATAGCTAGGCTTTTTCACAATAATTCTTTAAATTTGTTGAAACGGGTTCCTCTCAAGTATTAAATGAGGCTCTATCTACGGCTTTTGACAAAACAACCCGAAAAAGATCGTGAAACATAGAACGATCAAAGATAACCTCCCACATAACTTCATTAAATTTTTTGGAGCTCACAGGAGCAACAGAGTAGCGTCTAGAATCTATCCTCGTACTTCGCAAATAGTGATTGTCGAGATGTGGATGTTTAGATAGCCCTTTTTGCGTTGTTCCCCCGCGCTCATGAGAATTACGGATGTGCGCTGTCATCCGATTTATGTGGATCCCTTAATGGGGATGGAAAAAAGAATATTATGAGAAAACACTACTGGTTCATCCTGGGTGTGACAGCTATTATGCTGATTACTCAAATGCCGATTTTGGCCCAGATGAAACCAACATTAAATCAAACTGAAGAGGCGTTACTTTTTAACGAAAGTACCTTTCGCTCCCTGCAATGGCGTAATATCGGTCCATTCCGGGGAGGTCGCTCTAATGCCGTAAGCGGTGTTAAGGGCAATCCCCTTACCTATTATATGGGTACGGTTGGCGGAGGGCTCTGGAAAACCGTAGATGCCGGAATAAGTTGGATTAACGTTTCCGACGGATATTTCCAAACAGCTTCGGTAGGAGCCGTTGCCATTGCCGAATCTGACCCTAATATCATCTATGTGGGCATGGGAGAGCACGCAGTTCGCGGCGTAATGAGTTCTTACGGCGATGGTGTATACCGCTCTACAGATGCAGGTAAGACCTGGCAGCACCTGGGCCTGGCCAAAACGAAGCACATCTCCAAAATAATTATCCATCCAGAAAATCCAGAGAAAATTTGGGTGGCTGCTCAGGGGGCTACCTTTGGCGCATCCCGGGAAAGAGGCATTTATACATCTAATGACGGCGGACAGAGCTGGCAGCAAATTCTTTTTGTTAATCCTACTACCGGCGCCAGTGATCTTAGTATTGATCTGCATAATCCAAGAATTATTTACGCTGCTATGTGGGACCACCAGCGCAAGCCATGGCACATTCGTAGTGGAGGTCGTGGTTCCGGTATCTATAAGTCAAGCGACGGTGGGAACAACTGGCAAAAACTGAGTAGTGGTTTACCTAATGCCATGGGTAAAGTAGGGGTGGCCGTCTCTCAGGTAAATCCAAATATTGTTTATGCAATAATCGAAGCGGAGAAAGGAGGCGTTTTTCGCTCCGAGGATGCCGGAGCCAACTGGCAACAGGTTTCTTCCGACCGGGCAACGATTGGTCGGGCCTGGTATTATACCAGGCTGGTAGTGGATCCGGTTTATGAGAAAGGTGTTTATGTGCTGAATGCACCGCTATTGCACTCTGATGACGGGGGGCAAACCTACGAACAAATAGACAACCCCCATACCGATCAGCACGATCTTTGGATTAACCCTGATAACCCCAAAAATATGATTCTGGCCAACGACGGTGGGGCCTGTATCACCTTTAACGGTGGAAAGAGTTGGTCTTCTCAGGAAAATCAACCAACGGCCCAGTTGTACCGCCTGACCGCCGATCTTCAGTTCCCTTATAATCTATACGCGGCTCAACAGGATAACACCTCTTTGGTCATCCCCAGCAGAACTGCCTCAGCGGGGATTACGCAACAGGATTGGGATAACGTGGGGGATAGCGAAAGTGCTTTTATTGCCATAGACCCGGAAAACCCAACGGAGGTTTTTAGTACAAATTACCTGGGAAATATTATCTCTTACAATCAGGAAACCGGATTTAGCAAGAATCTGATGGCCTATCCTAATCTTGGGCTGGCTTCTTTACCTAAAGACCAGAAATATCGGTTTAACTGGAATGCGCCCCTGGTCATGTCACCATTTGACAATCAGGTGCTGTACCACGCCGCAAATGTGGTCTTGAAGTCCACCGATCGCGGTATGAGTTGGTCGTCAATCAGCCCGGATCTGACCCGAGATATAGAACTGAAACAAGGTCCGGGGGGAGGCCCTTTCACCAACGAAGGTGCCGGTGGCGAAGTCTATAATACCATTAGCTATCTGGCTTGTTCTAAAGAACAAAAAGGCGAAATTTGGGTGGGTACCGATGACGGTCGGGTGCATTACACCAGTAACGATGGGGCTAAATGGAACGAAATTACCCCGGAAAACCTGGGAGAAGCACAGATTAATAGCATTGAGCTTTCAGCGATTCCCGGCAGGGCTTATCTGGTAGCCACCCGGCACAAGTTTAATAATATTCGGCCAATCATTCTGAAAACAGAAAATTACGGCAAAAGCTGGGAACTCATCACGGAAGGTATTCCTTCTAATACCTTCGCCAGAGTGGTGCGCGAAGATCCCAAGAGGGATAATATCCTCTATGCGGGTACAGAAACCGGTCTGTATATTTCTTTTGATCAGGGGGCACAATGGCACCGCTTTCAGCTTAACTTGCCTATTTGCCCCATCACGGATTTGACCATCCAGGATAATGATCTGGTAGCCGCTACGGCCGGCCGTAGTATCTGGATTTTAGACGATATATCACCTGTTCAACAATATTTGAGTAAGGCCCAGGAAGATAAAATAAGTATCATTACACCAAAGGATCAGGTGCGCTTTACTACGGACTACTACGTCAATGCCACGGGTACGGACATGGGACTTAACCCGCCGGACGGGGTTTATCTTGATTATTATATTCCCGATCATTTGACTGAAGACACTTTTCGCCTGGCTATTTACGACCGTTATAATAAACTGGTACGGTCTTTTAGAAGCGTAGAAGACAGTACTTATTCAGAATACGAAGGAGGTCCACCCGAATCGCTGGTTATTCCAACTAATGCGGGTATCAACCGATTCGTTTGGGATTTGCGTCGTACGACTATTCCAGGGGTAGATCAATTATTTGTCTACGGCGATTATCGCGGTGGGGTAGTCCCTCCTGGTTACTACACCGCCCGACTTTCCAATAGAGCGGAAACCGTTTCCTGTGAATTTTCTATCCTGGCCGATCCAAGAATTGATGCTCAGGCTAAAGATTACCAGTATCAGGCCAGAATTCTAACTGAGATCGAGCAGCAAGTAGCGGATATTCACCTCTCTATTAATAAGATGCGGGTGGTGCGCGATCAGATTTACTCTTTAGTGGAATTGCTGGAGCGCTCAGACGAACATAAGGACTTAATTAGTACGGGGCGCGCAGCCATACAGAAGATTCAAGCCTGGGAATTATCACTAATTCAAACCGAACAGCAAACCTTCCAGGATGCGATCCATCTCAGTAATGGCCTGAATGCAGAATTACTGGATCTGAAACAAAAAGTAGACACCCCCAGTCCAACGGTTACAGCCGGTGCGAAAGAAAGATTACAAAATCTTTCCGAAAAGTGGACCTCTAAAAAGGCTTTGATGGAAAATATTTTGAATCAGGAGGTCGGTACCTTTAATAAAATATTTAAGGAAAAAAACATTCCGGCGCTCATCATTCCTAAGGTAAGCGCTTTCTGATATTGAAATAACAACCTTAATGAATAGAAGCCCGACCAGCAGTCGGGCTTTTTTGCTATAAACTTCCAGATTTGCCAAAAAGCTCGTACATTTGTAGCGTTCTTTTCAGGAAAAATCAATAACTAATGGATACAACAAACAAATCAACCAGACTAGACTGGATCATATTTTTTGTTTCACTCTTCGTGATGATTTTATTCTTCATCTTTGCCGATGAGTGGTTCTGGGTAGCTTTACCTTTTGTCTTGACTTATTTTGTAAGGGCGATCCGTGTTATTTAAGGACTAGCCGCTTACCTTAAACCGCTTCAATATCCCAAATGCAGTGCCATTGCATTTGGGATGTTTTTTTGATACGGCCGGACAAAAAAAAGGCTGCCACTAAGGCAGCCCCTCCTGTCATAATCGTATCTGAGACTTATTTCTTATTGCTTGATTACCTTCCGTACAGTGACGGGTTGATCATCAATCCATAATTGGATCAGATACAAGCCTTTTTCTTCCTGACTTAGATCCAGACGTTCGTTTAGTAGGGTGCCAATTCTGCTGGTTCGCTTACGCAAAATGGGTTGACCAATCGCGTTGAAGACGACCAGATCAATTTGGCCATTACTTCTTAACTCAGCCTGTACCTGTACGTCTCCGCGTGTAATACTTGGATAGACCTCAAAGCGGGTACCTTCCGCCAGTAGATCACTCGTAGAAGTAACCATCGGACGCGTAAAATTCGCTTCTGAGGCTGGTCCAAAAGACTGTACAGCGCCATCCGAAGCTACTGCACGGTGGTATACCGTAGCGGTAGCCCCTACTTCTACACCAAGACTGGCCAGTAGGGTGTCCAGTGCACCTACGGTCAGACTAATGTCCGTATTGGCTGCCGTATTTGCCTGGAAGACAATGGTGTCAAAGCCTGGACTAGTGGCTACCTGCCAGATGTAGGTCAGCTCGTTATCATCGGTAGCGGTATCCGCCCAGTCAACGGTAATCAGATCACTAAAGATGGTATCTAATTCCACTAGACCACCATCGGCGGGACTGACAATCGCCGGAGCATTATCCGGGAAGAAATTTACTTCTTGTAAAATCTGTCCCCGAAGCTCACCAGAGGCAATCTCCGTAGAGTGTAGATTAGCATAATACTGTTCAGCCAACAAGGTGGTTATCTGGCTACTGTCTAATACAAAGCTATTATCCGCAGCCTGGTAAACTCCTGCACGATTATCGGCGGCGAGATCTGTATTGAGTAGAATATCCACTCCTCCATTAACAGAAGGACCTCCAATGTGCAGATGAGCGCCACCGGCAATGGCGGTGTTGAAATCACTTTCCAATCCACTAAAGGCACCGGTACTGGTCAGTACATCACCATTCAGTTCTAATTTTAGTGCGCCCGAAGCATCACTTAAATTGGGCGTGGCTTCGTTAAGCCCGGCCAGCGTAGTGGTGAAATAGGCGTTTGCTAAAGGTAAAGCCTGCCCACGGATTTCACCGGAAGCGAAATTCATGCTGTGGATATTAGCGTAGAAACCACGGTTACGTAAGGTGTCTAGTTGTCCGGCACTAAAGGTCAGTACATTGTTGCTTGCGGCAAAGGTACCAGCTGTCCCATCATTAGACAGATCAGGGTTAACCAAATGTACGACGGGACCACTTTGTCCGGCCATACCGGCGTGTAGGTGTGCCCCTCCGGCTATGCTAACATCAACCATGCTACCTAGGCCGTTAAAGCCACCGTGCGCAACGACTTTATCGTTGGTCACCTCCAGTACCAACATACCCTGGGCATCGGTATCTATTGGAGCTGGTGTCTGACTGGCACCGGATAGTGGAGCTGTAAAGTAGTATTCTGCTTCTTGTACCATTTGCGCTCGCAATTCACCACTGTTGTATAATCCGGAATGAATATTGGCGTATACCTGACGTGCTCTTAAAGCAGCTACCTGAGCAGAATCCAAAGTAAAGGTATTGTCACTGGCAGCGTAAGCACCGGCAGTAAGATCAAGATCTAAACTTGGCGTAAGCAAAAATTCAACCGGACCGGTTGTTCCTGCTGCACCAATGTGCAGGTGCGCACCACCCGCAATATCGGTCGCTAACAAGCCCAGCAGGCCTGCGTAAGAACCACTTACCGTCAGCTGGTTTCCATTCAACTCTGCTTTCAGGGCACCCGAAGCTGTAGTACTAACACTGGGTACTTCGAAGATACCCAACAGGTTACCGTGGAATACAATTTGTGTTTCTGGCAACAGCTGTCCGCGTAATTCTCCACCGGTGTTAGTAGTGGTATGAATATTTACGTACATGCCACGAGCATTTAATGCCGTTTTTTGGTCTGCGGTCAACACAAAAGTATTATTGGCGACTGGCACCGTACCACCCATCATATCATCGTCCAGATCGGCATTTAAGGGGATAGCCACTGGTCCGTTTTCACCAGCTAAGCCCAGGTGTAGGTGTAATCCGCCCGCAATGTTGGTAGCCACCATACTCTCGAGGTCATCGAAGCGACCACTGACGTAAAGGCTGTCTCCAAGCAGTTCCGCCTGAATCTGACCACTCGCACCACTGGTTACCGTCGGTACTTCGTTGGCACCAGACAAGTGGGCACGGAAGGAAGTTTGCGCCAAAGCACTCACTTGTCCCCTCAACTCACCACCAGGGAATTTTGTCGTGTGTAGGTTGGCGTAGTAGCCGCGGCTTTCAAGACGTGCGATTTGGTCGCTGTTTAGTACAAAGGTATTCTCACTTGCCGCGAAAACCCCAGAACGCAAATCAGCTGCCGTCGTCGCGTTAATGGAAATGTCTACACCACCGTTGGCACCTGCCATAGCGGTGTGCAAATGGGCGCCACCCGCAATATTGGCGTCAAGATCACCTTCCAATCCGGCAAATGCACCCGAAAGAACCATGGTGTCATTACGGACTTCTATAGCCAGTGCTCCTGCCGCCTGAGTCATAGCTACGGGTACTTCGTTGCTACCCAGGAGGTTGATGTAATAATAGGCATCCGCCTCGGGCAGTAATTGTCCGCGCAATTCACCACTGGAAACGGCAGTTGTGTGAATATTGGCATAAATCCGGCGAGCATTTAATGCAGCCATCTGTGTAGAATCCAATGTAAAGGTATTGTCCGCTGCCAGGAAGTCTCCTCCGCGTCCGTCCAAATCCAGACTGGCACTAATCGGTATCGTAACGGGACCGTTTTCGCCCGCATAACCAATGTGTAGATGGGCACCGCCCGCAATGGAAGTATCTACTGAACTACTTAAATCATCAAAAGATCCGGTAATCGTTAATTCATTACCCAACAGACTGGCCTGAATAGAACCACTGGCGCCGGTCTGCACTGGTAATACTTCGTGTCGTCCACTTAATTGGGCGTTAAATTCAAGAGGATCTTCTCTGCGGGTAAAATTCGCTTCCGAAGCTGGTCCCGGTGATTGTACGGCACCATCAGACGCAACTGCCCGGTGATAAACAGTAGCCGTTGCTCCACCTTCCACACCAAGATCAGCCAAGAGACTGTCCAAAGCACCAAAGCTTAGGTTAATCTCCGTATTAGCTGAGGTGTTAGCCTGGAATACAATGGTGTCAAAGCCAGGACTGGTCGCAACCTGCCAGATGTAAGTCAATTCGTTATCATCAGTGGCGGTTTCCGTCCAGTCAATGGTGGCAACCGTACTCACCAAACCACTAAGATCCAGTAATGCTCCATCTGCCGGTGCGGTAATGGTGGGCGCATTATTCGGGAAGAAATTTACTTCCTGTAAGATTTGTCCCCTTAATTCACCCGAAGCAATAGCGGTAGAGTGTAGGTTGGCGTAATACTGCTCACTTAGTAAGGTACTTATCTGGTTGTTATTCAGGGTAGAAGTATTATCCATGGCCTGATAAACTCCGGCGCGATTGTTCGCGGCCAATTCCGTGTTCAGTAGGATATCCACCCCACCGTTAACAGATGGTCCTCCAATGTGTAAATGTGCACCACCGGCAATGGCGGTGTTGAAATCACTTTCTAAGCCACTAAAAGCGCCAGTAGTTGTTAATACATCACCGTTTAATTCCATCTTCAGGGCACCCGAGGCTTCACTCAAATTAGGAGAAGCTTCGTTGATTCCCGCCAGTGTGGTAGTGAAATAGGCATTAGCTAAAGGTAAAGCCTGCCCGCGAATTTCACCCGAGGCGAAGTTCATCGTATGGACATTCGTGTAGAAACCACGACTACGCAGGGTGTCCAGATCACCGCTACCGAAAGTCAGCACATTATTACTGGCTTCAAATGTACCACTCGTACCATCGTTTGATAGACTAGGACTGACCAAATGAATGACCGGACCACTCTGGCCCGCCATTCCAGCGTGCAAGTGAGCTCCACCTGCAATATTGGTATTCACCATACTGCTCAGGCCGCTAAAGCCACCGTGCGCTACTACTTTGTCATTGGTTACCTCCATGACCACCATTCCCTGCGCATCGGAATCTATTGGAGCTGGTGTCTGACTGGCACCTGATAAAGGAGCCGTGAAATAATACGCTGCTTCCTGTACCATCTGTGCTCTCAGCTCACCACTAGTGAATGTGGTAGAATGTATATTAGCGTATACCATTCTTGCTCTTAGGGCATCGATCTGATTGGCATCTACGGTAAAAGTATTGTTATCGGCCGCATATATACCACCAGTCAAATCTGTATCCAAATCTGAAGTAAGTAGTAGTTCTACCGGGCCGGTTGTTCCGGCCGCTCCGATGTGCAAATGTGCACCACCGGCAATATCCGTTGCCAATGCACTTAGTAGCCCAGCGTAAGAACCACTAACGGTTAGTTGGTCGCCATTTAGCTCTGCTTTCAGGGCCCCGGAAGCGGTGGTCGAAACACTGGGGACTTCAAAAATACCCAGCAAATTTCCGTGGAAAACAATTTGCGATTCGGGCAGTAATTGTCCGCGCAGTTCCCCACCCGTGTTATCGGTCGTATGGATATTTACATACATACCCCGGGCGTTGATGGCCACTTTCTGTTCGCTGGTTAATACAAAAGAATTTCCACCTACTGTTAGTGTACCTCCTTGCATATCATCATCAAATTCTGCATTTAATGGAATAGTGACGGGGCCATTTTCACCGGCCATACCTAAGTGCAGGTGTAGTCCACCGGCAATATCAGTAGCCACTGAACTTTCCAGGCCATCAAAGCGACCACTTACTATTAAGGTGTCACCAATCAATTCTGCTTGAACCTGACCACTGGCAGCACTGGTCACCGTAGGCACTTCGTTGGCACCCGAAAGGTGCGCCCGGAAAGTAGTCTGTGCCAGTCCACTAACCTGACCTCTTAGTTCACCTCCTGGAAATTTAGTGGAGTGGAGGTTGGCGTAATAGCCACGTGTTTCCATACGCAGCTTTTGGGCTTCGCTTAGTGCGAAAGTATTATTATCGGCTGAAAACACGCCGGAACGTAAATCTGCTTCCGTAGTTGCGTTTAATGAAATATCAACACCTCCGTTTGCGCCGGCCATAGCAGTGTGCAAGTGCGCACCACCGGCAATATTGGCATCAAAGTCTCCTTCTAATCCAGAAAAAGCACCAGAGAGCACTGCGGTATCTCCGTGTATTTCCACGGCAATCGCACCAGAAGCCTGAGTCATCGCGACGGGTACTTCATTACTACCCAGCAAATTGATGTAGTAGTATTCGTCCGCCGAGGGGAGTACCTGACCACGTAGCTCTCCTCCCGTATTAGTTATGGTATGGATGTTTACGTACATCCGACGGTTCTGTAATGCTGTGATTTGATCGGCCGTCAGCATATAGGTGTTTAGTGCTTCTTGGATGACACCACCCTGAGCATCAAGATCAAGTGTAATATTAATTGGAATAGCCACGGGCCCATTTTCACCGGCATAACCCAGGTGTAAATGAGCACCACCGGCAATACTGATGTCGACTGGCGCTTCCAGATCATCAAAAGCACCACTTAAGGTTAATTGATTTCCATTTAGGGTGGCTTCAATGGCACCGGATGCCCCCGTTTTTACGGGAAGTACCTCGTGACGGCCCGAAAGGGCTACCTGGTAAGTTTCTTGTCCAACCAGAGAAAATGTCCCGAGTAGCAAGAAAAGAGTAAATAAGTAATTCTTCAACTTCATAAAATTGTAGTTTGATTTTAGGGATCTGAATAGAAAATCTATTTATCATACAGACTTACGATAAATATGTGCGCTTTGGATTCAGAAATATTGATTTTTTCGTAATTTATTGACGATCAGGGGGGTAGAAGGCAACTATTTATGGTCTTTTGTCGTATGTAGGCAAGGAGCTACAAAAGTTAACTGCAATAGCGGAAGGGTTTTTGAATAACGTAATTAAAAGCTTATTTTTAAGCATGCTAAGCAACTACAACAAACTATCGAGTGACCGTTCGGCAAAAATAATCGGCCTGCTTAAGGCCAGAGATAAAAGCGGTCTAAGCTTATTGTACGAATATTACGGGCCAGCTTTGTTCCGGATATTAACGGAAAGAATACCACAAAAAGAGGTCGCCAAAGAAGCCCTGCAAGATGTTTTGATGAAAATCTGGAATAACATTGAAAAGTACGACGACAATAAGGGGCGATTCTTCACCTGGATGGCCAGAATCACCAAAAATTATGCGATCGATGTGTTAAGGTCGAAAAAATATAAGCAGGGAGCAAAAACGGATTCCCTCCCGGATTACGTACATAATGATAGCGCCCTCAGTGAAGAAAATTATATTCAAGACTCCGGCCTGAGAAATGTACTGAAAAATCTGAGTCCGCACGAGCAGCGAATTATAGAACTACTTTATTTTAAAGGGTATACACAAAAAGAGACCAGCGAAGAATTAGACATTCCACTGGGTACCGTTAAAACACGTGCCCGCAGGGCCATTAAAACTTTACGCGGAATCCTGGGAGAAGAAGGGTTAATGCGGTTACTTTTATTAGTATAAGAAGATATGAATATTCAAGAATATATTGCCTCAGGTGTCCTCGAATCCTACTTGTTAGGCGAATTGAGTCCACAGGAACAGGCAGAAGTCGAAAAGAATGCCGCCGAATACCCCGAGATTCGTGCTGAATTGGATCAGATCGAACTAGCACTAGAACAGTTTGCCGTGATGTCGGGAACGCCACCACCTGCGGGTACTCTGACGGAAGTGTTGCAGCGTGTGTCCGGCCCCGGAGGCGGCACAAACTTTAATGCCAACCGCGGTTGGTTATGGGGGCTGGCTATCTTGTCCGTAGTGACTGCCGGGCTGGCCTACAATTTTTACAGTAACCACCAAAATGCCATTCAAGAGCGCAACCAACTGCAAAGTGATCTACAAACCTTAGCGGAGGATTGTAACGAAAAAGATGAACAGCTCACCGAACTGAGTAATATAATTGATATACTTTCCGATCCGGCTACCCGTGCAGCGAGAATGCAGGGAACGGAACTGGCACCCCAGGCAATCGCACAGGTATTCGTGAATGAAAATACCCAACAGGTATTCCTGGACGCGGGTAATCTGCCCACTCCGCCAGCCGATAAATCCTATCAGCTTTGGGGCTTAGTGGACGGAAATCCGGTAGATATGGGTGTCTTCGAACTAAATACAGCGGGTGGTCTGCAAGCCGTACCTTTTGTAGAAGGGGCACAGACCTATGCGATCACTTTAGAAGAGGCCGGCGGACAACCGACACCGGATCTTACACAGTTATATGTAATCGGAAATGTCAGTTAATATCGAGTTCTGCCCTCAAGGTTTCCAATTCTCTGGAGCTCAGATCGCGCCAACTGCCCACGGGCATGCGATCCAACTGAATATTCATCACTCGAATTCTCTTTAGCGTAATCACCTTATAATCTAAATGCTCACACATGCGCCGAATCTGACGATTCAGGCCCTGTGTGAGTACGATCCGAAAGACGTTTTTACGAATGGGCTCTACCTTGCATTTCTTGGTGACCGTACCTAGTATGGGTAGACCATTCTCCATGCGTTCCACAAATCGTTGGTTGATCGATCGATCTACTTTTACAATGTATTCTTTCTCGTGCTCATTTTCTTCCCGTAAGATCTGGTTGACGATGTCTCCGTCGTTGGTCAGGAGAATGAGTCCGGAAGAGGCTTTATCCAGTCGACCAATCGGAAAGATTCGCTGGGTATGTTTGACGAAGTCTATAATGTTATCTTTGTCGCGACGGTCGGTGGTACAGGTAATCCCCGGTGGTTTATGTAAAGCTATATATATTTTATCGGGCTTCTTTTTTAGGGGCTTACCATCAATAAAAACCGCATCTCCTTCCTCTACCCGGTTTCCTTTTTGGGCAATTTGATCATTTATTTTCACCCGGCCCGCTTCGATCATGCGGTCGGCTGCCCGGCGCGAACAGATGCCGGTCATGGAAATGTATTTGTTCAGGCTTATAGACTTGTCGTTCATAAGGTATATGCTGGCTTTTGCCTACAAAATAAGGGCTTTTGTTGGGGGGAAGCAATAAAAATTCTATATTTCAAGCTAGAAGTTTTTTACAGCTTCCCAATATTTTAAACACTATGCAGCTATCTAAAAAGTATGTTCTTGGATTCTTATTGTTGAGTATTCTTGCTATTGTGCTGTTCGGAGGCCACTTCTTCGAGCGGAAAATTGACTTCAGTACCCAGGTGAAACCGATTCTCAATCAGCGCTGTATCACCTGTCACGGTGGGGTTAAGCAGAGTGGAGAATTGTCCATGATGACCCGCGAAGATTTGCTAAAGGCCGGAGAGTCCGGTAAGCAAGCCATCGTCCCGGGCGACCCGGACAAGAGTGAGTTTTATCGACGTCTGGTTACCCACGATGAGGTAGATCGTATGCCTTACGAGGCCGATCCCCTTCCTAAAAAAGAAATCCAGACTTTGCACAAGTGGATTAAGCAGGGCGCCCCCTGGGGCAAACACTGGGCTTTTCGTCCAGTGGCAAAAGTGAAGGTGCCCAAGACCAAAGCACAGTACGGTAGTCTTTCTGATGAGCCTTCCGGCCAAAAAATAACGGAGATCGATCATTTTATTCGCCGCGCTCAGCAAGAACGCCAGTTGAAACCACAGGAGCCCGCTACCAAGGAAAGACTTTTACGGCGGGTTAGTCTGGATCTCATTGGTATGCCCGCCTCACCATCCATCGCGCAAGCTTACCTCAATGACGATAGCCCGCAAGCCTACGAAAACCTGGTCGATTCCTTACTCGCTTCTCCCCATCTTGGGGAGCGTTGGGCATCGATGTGGTTGGATCTGGCCCGCTACGCCGATACGAAAGGGGCGGAAAGGGATGGCCGTCGCGTCATTTGGCCCTACCGCGATTGGGTGATTCGTGCTCTCAATCAGGACATGCCCTATGATCAATTTATCACGGAGCAACTGGCCGGAGATTTGTTACCGAATCCTACGGATGAACAGTACACCGCCACTGGTTTTCATCGCAATACCATCACCAATGATGAAGGAGGGACCGATAATGAAGAGTTTCGGGTAGCTGCCGTCGTAGATCGGGTCAATACCACCTGGGAAGCGATGATGGGTAGCACTTTTGCCTGTACACAATGTCATGGACACCCTTATGATCCCATTAAATACGAAGAGTATTACGCTTTTATGGGCTTTTTTAATAATACGAATGATCTGGATACCTACGCAGATTATCCTTGGCTCCGCCAATTTTCGCCTGAGCAGAAAGAACAGCTTATTGCGCTTAAGCAATGGGTGACTCGGCATAGCGACGAAGGCGAAGCGGAATCCTGGATGGAATTCCTGCAGACCTGGCAACCGGTTTATTATTCCCTGCAGGCGGATAAATGCGTCAATTCTGAAATTTACGATACCAAGTTTTTAGCCATGCGCCAAAACGGTAGTGCACGTCTGGCCGGCGTTAACCTGACGGATAAAGAAAGCCTGATCTATCGCTATTCTTCCGGGCCGGGTACGGGTACCTGGCAATTGCATTTGGATAGCCTGGATGGACCGGTTTTACTTTCGCAAAAAGTTAAAGCGACCAAAGGCTGGGAAATTCATGAGATACCCCTGGCCCGAGAGCTAAGTGGAGAGCATGACCTGTATTTTACTTATGATGGCTCACAATTATCTAATGAAAGGGCCATTGGTCTGCGCTACGACTGGTTCTACTTCACACCGGATTTTCCCGGAGAGGGGAGTGAAGACTACGCCGCCATTAAAAAACAATATTGGGAGCTGCTGCGCGCAGAAACCCCACATACACTCATTGCGGTCGAGCGCCCACAAGCGATGCAGCGCTCTACTCACGTCTGGGACCGCGGTAATTGGTTGGCTAAACAAGAAGAAGTTGAACCCGATATTCCGGAGCTCTTTGACCCCTGGCCCGAAGATGCCCCAAAAAATAGATTGGGCCTTAGCCAGTGGATGACCGACCCGCAGCATCCGCTCACCTCAAGGACTATCGTGAATCGGATCTGGGCACAACTATTCGGTCGCGGAATCGTCGAAACGCTGGAAGACCTGGGTACCCAGGGTGCAGAGCCCAGTCATCCAGAGCTGCTGGACTATCTGGCTTATACCTTTATGCACGAATACGACTGGAGCCTCAAGCAGCTAATGAAGGCCATAGTCATGACGGCTACCTACCAACAATCGAGTCAGATTACCGCCGAGCAACTGGAGAAAGATCCCCAGAATATCTGGCTGGCTCGTTCTCCCAGAGTACGCCTCAGTGCGGAGCAGCTTCGAGATCAGGGACTGCTGGTAAGTGGATTGCTCAGTACAAAAATGTATGGTCCGGGGGTAATGCCCTACCAGCCAGATGGAATATGGAATACACCTTATAATGACGACGAATGGGAGCTTAGCGAAGGAGAGGATCGTTACCGTCGGGCGGTATATACTTTCTGGAAGCGCTCCTCACCCCATCCCGCCATGTTGACCTTTGACGCTGCCGACCGGCAAGTTTGCGTGGCCCGAAGGGTGCGCACGAATACACCCTTACAGGCATTGGTCACACTGAATGATCCTTCTTTTGTTGAAATGGCTATTCATTTAGCCTTAGCGGCAAAACGGACAGAAATGGAAGTAACGGAGCAACTGGCCAAAGCCTATCATCAGGCTATTGGTTACGAGGCCAATACGGCGAAATTAGCGATCCTGGAAGAATTTTATAAGGAACAGCTAGAGTACTATCAGAACCAATCCGCGGCGACAGAGGACTTATTGAGTCCATTGCCCGAAGCGCAACGATCCGCTGAATTGGCAGCGCTTTCTTTGACCTGTAACGCCATTATGAACCTCGACGAATTTATTACTAAAAGCTAAGAAAACATGCCACCAAAGAATAATATTGTACGCGAAGCACAACTGAACGGATTGACGCACCAAACCCGTAGATTATTCCTACGCGATTGTGCCCTGGGACTGGGAAGCCTGGCGCTAGGTGGCCTGACGGGGAGCTGTCAAACCAGGCAATCGGCAGGGAAACAATTATTTATTGACCCTAAAAATCCACTGGCGGCACGACCCCCTCATTTTGCACCCAAGGCTAAATCGGTCATCTATATCCACCTGGCCGGCGCGCCCTCACAATTAGAATTATTCGATTATAAACCCACGCTGGCCGGATTGGATGGGCAGGCTTGTCCTCCTTCTTTATTAGAGGGTAAGCGTTTTGCTTTTATTCGGGGGGTACCTAATCTGCTGGGGCCTAAAGCCAAATTTCGTCAGCGGGGAGAATCCGGTGCCTGGGTATCTGACCACTTACCACATTTTGCAGAATTAGCAGACGAGGTAAGCTTCCTCAAGGCCGTCTATACCGATCAGTTTAACCATGCGCCTGCTCAGCTAATGATGCATACGGGCAGCCCGCGCCTGGGCCGACCCAGTATGGGCTCCTGGGTGACTTACGGTCTGGGTAGTGAAAATAGTGATCTGCCTGGCTTTGTGGTACTAAATTCGGGAGGAAATAATCCGGATGCCGGTAAAACGGTTTGGGGCAGTGGTTTCCTACCCTCGGTTTATCAGGGGGTACAGTGTCGTTCTAAAGGAGATCCGGTGCTTTATTTGGGAGATCCCAAAGGGATTAGCCGGGAGCAGCGCAAAGCCTCCATTGATGCGATCAATCAGGTGAATGAATTGGCCCACCAGGAATTCAAAGACCCGGAAACCCTGTCGCGCATTGCTCAGTACGAGATGGCCTTTAGAATGCAGGCTTCGGTACCCGGTGTAATGAGCATTGACGATGAGCCCGATTATATTCACCAAATGTACGGTACCCGCCCCGGAGAGACGGCGCTGTCTAATAACCTGTTATTGGCGCGCAAACTAGTCGAGAAAGGAGTGCGCTTTGTACAGCTCTACGATTGGGGCTGGGACTCTCATGGTACCAGTAAATATGATGACCTCGAAACCAACTTCGTTAATAAATGTAGAGAGATGGATAAGCCCGTTGCGGCCCTGCTATTAGACCTCAAGCAACGTGGTCTGCTGGAAGAAACCCTGGTGGTATGGGGCGGCGAATTTGGTCGCACCCCTATGCAGGAAAACCGAAACGGTAATGCGGCGATGTTTGCCGGTCGCGATCATAACCCGGACGCCTTTACCATCTGGATGGCTGGTGGTGGAATTAAGAAAGGGGTTAGCTATGGCGAAACGGATGAAATCGGTTACGCCGGGGTAGATGGCCGCGTGTCGATCTACGATGTACAGGCGACCATCCTAAACCAAATGGGGATGGATCACGAGGAGCTGACCTATGGATTCCAGGGGAGAGAATTCCGTCTGACGGATGTACACGGTTCGGTTATTAATCCAATCATTGCCTAATTTTATCAATATATGCCTTTAAACAGAAGAGATTTTTTACAAAAGACCGCCCTGACAACTAGTGGTTTGGCCTTAGGGCCGGTTTTTTTACCCAGACGCTCCTTTTCGCTTCCCCTGGACTTTAAATTAACCATTCTGGCTACCAATTGGGGCTTCGCTGGAAGTTTTGCAGCTTTTTGTGCCGCTGCTAAGGAGGAGGGGTACGATGGCGTAGAAATTTGGTTGCCGGGCGATGACCAGCAAGTAGACGAATATATGCGGATCCTTCGCGATCATGACCTTTCTTATGGTTTCCTCGCTGGAACGGGTGGTGCTGACTTTAAGACCCATTTCAAAGCTTTCCAGAAATCGGTAGACCGGGCACTGGCCCAGGAGCCTTTGTTCGTCAATTGTCACTCGGGCAGAGATTATTTCACTGAAGCACAGTGCCTCGAATTTTTTCGCTTCACGCAAAAACGGAGTACCGAAACGGGTATCCCTATTTATCACGAAACGCACCGCGCGCGCATCCTTTTTGCCGCCCATATCGCTCGCGGATATTTAGAAACACTTCCAGAATTGAAGTTAACCCTGGATATTTCGCACTGGTGTAATGTCCATTCCAGTATGCTGCAGGATCAGGAAGCCACGGTTGATCTGGCTCTGGCCCGCACCGGGCATATCCACAGTAGGGTAGGGCAGCCCCAGGCACCACAGGTAAATGATCCCAGGGCCCCGGAATGGGCCGATGTGGTGGCTCAACACTTTGCCTGGTGGGATAAGGTAGTCGAGCGCTACGTGGCAAACGGAGAAACCCTCACCATGACGCCCGAGTTTGGCCCACCGGACTATATGCCTACCGTTCCCTTTACCCAACAGCCCATCACTGATCTCTGGGCGATTAATGCCTATATGAAAGATCTTTGGCGCGAACGTTATCAATCATAGTCTATGCAAGCTATCCAGGAGTTTTTTGGGCGTTTTCACCCCCTTTTAGTGCATTTGCCGATCGGTATATTAATGATTGCCGTGCTGTTTGAATTATTGACGGTCCGTTATGAGCGTTTTGGCGGGCTGAAGCCCGCCTTGCCTCTTTTGTATCTCTTCGGCGGACTGGGCGCCATTGGTGCTTGTCTGACTGGCTATGTGCTTTCCCTCAGCGGGGATTACGGGGGAGACCTTTTGGTTCGCCATCAATGGTCGGGTATTTTGACGGCCGTTTTAGGCCTGCTGATCTATTATCTACACCAGCAAAAGAAAGCTATGCCGATCTTGTCGGTAGGACTCCTAATCGTTTTATCGGTAGCTGGCCATTTTGGCGGAAGCCTGACCCACGGTAGTGACTATTTAATGGCACCGCTACGGGGCGAAACGGAGGCGGTAAAAATAGAAGTAGCCAACCCACCGGAGGCACTGGTCTACGAAGAGCTGGTTGTCCCCATTTTTAGCGAAAGCTGCTACCCCTGTCACAATGCGCAGAAGCAAAAAGGTAAACTGCGCCTGGATAGTCCGGAGTTCATCGCCGAAGGGGGCAAAAGTGGAAAGCCGATGATTGTTGCCGATGCACCCGGTCAGAGCGAAATTTTACAGCGGATTCAACTGCCGGAAAGTGACGACGACCATATGCCACCCAATGAAAAGTATGCACTACGAGAAGATTACAAAGCCATCCTGGTCTGGTGGTTAAAGCAAGGTGGTAGCTACGAGGCCAAAGTAAAAGACCTGGGTGGAAATGAAGAAATACTGACTCTTTTGGAGAATTTACGCACGGAAACGCCACCCGAAAGTGCCTACCCGGAGGTCGATTTACCAGCACCCGATCCAGAAGCAGTGCGTGCCTTGCAGGACCTAAGAGCCGGGGTCATTCCCATCGCGGAGCACAGCTCATTATTGGAAATTAGCCTGATTAATGTGGATAGTATTAATTCAACATTAATGGAGGCACTACAGGCTTTGGCACCACATATTGCCTGGCTGCGTTGTAGTGATCAGCCTTTTAAAAGCGAACATCTGGCTACTTTTACCTCTTTTGAACACTTGACAAAGCTGTACCTGAATGATACACAAGTAGGTGATGAGGGCTTAGCCTATCTGAGCCAGCTACCCTCGCTAAGCTACCTGAACCTCAAAGGTACACCCGTAACCGCTCAGGGCCTGGAAAAGTTGGCCGCAGCACCAGCTTTGCAACATCTGTTTATTTATCAGACGGCCACCAACGCGGCGGAGAGAAAAGCACTGGCCCTAAAATTATCCGAAGTGTCGATTGATACCGGAGGCTATCGGGTGCCCACCCTACGGACGGACACGACCATGCTGGAATAATAAGGATTATGGCTGATCAGGATCGTATTCCGGGTTTAACTGATCGGGGACCGGAGCATTCATCCTGGATCGCCATTCGGTCAGCAGTCGATAGAGTTGTCGGGTCTTGGATTTACGGCGATTAGCCAGGTTCTTACGCTCGCCAGGATCCCGTCGTAGATTATACAATTCGAGTCCGCCGTCCTCAAAGTATTCGTGTAATTTCCAGTCTCCCAGGCGAATAACGGAGCCGGGGCGTGTACGAAATAAAGCATCTCTGCTACCATCCTGCCCAGGCTGATAAGCTTGTAAATAAACCGGAAAATGCCAGTGCAAAGCCCGTTTCTCAAGCGGTTTGTCTTCATCCAGTAAACCGGCCAAAGAGCGTCCGTCAAACGACTTTTTTTCAGGAGCTTTGATATCAATCAGCTCCAATAAAGTAGGGTAGAGGTCCAGGTTGGTAACCGGACTTGCTTCCTGCCTGGCGGACCATCTACGATCCGGCCAATGAAACAGCAAAGGCACTCGAATACCTCCTTCGTAATAGGAACCTTTACCAGCTCGAAGTGGTGCCTGATCGGACAGATAAGCCAGCGCACCGTTGTCAGAGGTAAAAACCAGTAGGGTATTACTTAGTTTTAAGGCTTTAAGTTTGTCCAGGATACGACCAATATTTGCGTCCATGCTGCTCACCATTGCCCCGTAATTGGGGTCTCTTCCCAGCCCGTCTTGTATGCCTTTTTTCTTGTAGTGCTGCACCAGGGAGTCTTTTCCCTGTAGGGGGGTATGAATCGTAAAGTAGGGCAGATAGAGAAAAAAAGAGGTGTCTCTTTGCTGCTCGATAAATTGTAGCGCTTCCTTCGTTAAGCGATCCGTCAGATACTCGCCTTTTGGTCCATCCGCCAGATTGGGGTTTTTATAGGGGCTGAAGTAGGATTTAGGATGTCCTAATTGATTGCCACCAATGTTCAGATCGAACCCCTGACTGAGGGGGCTTTCGCCTAAATGCCATTTGCCCATACTGGCCGTCAAGTATCCATTTTCTTGTAAGACTTCCGCCAGGGTTAGCATTTCGTCGGGCAGTACCTTTTTGTTTTGGGTAGGGATTAACTTTCGTGTACTACTTTTTCCGCGCTCTGATGATCCAACGGTATATATCCCATGGCGGGGTGTCTGTAGTCCGCTTAGTAAACAGGCTCGACTGGGCGCACAGTTGGCGGCTCCGGCGTAGGCTTGCCTAAAAACAATACTTTTGGTGGCCAACTCATCCAGTACTGGTGTCTCGTAATAGTTGGAACCCATAAACCCCAGGTCTTTCCAACCTAGGTCATCCACCACGATCAGGATGATATTGGGTTTTTGCTGGGCGAAGGCTACCTGGCTCAGTAGTAGAAAAAAGTAAAGTAAATAACGCATAGGTTGAATTTATTGCCCTAACTGACCGGCGATATAGGCCGTTGTCCAGGCCGCCTGGAAATTGTAACCGCCGGTAATACCATCCACATCGAGTATCTCTCCGGCGAAGAATATACCCGGAGCCACCTTACTTTCCATCGTTTTGGTATTAATACTCTTCAGACTGACTCCACCGCAGGTGACAAACTCTTCTTTAAAGGTTGTCTTGCCTTGTACCTGATAGGTGTCGCTGGTCAGCGTATGCACTAGTTTATGCAGACTTTTCTTTCCCAATTCAATCCAGGGCTTATCCTCCGGCAGCTCAATTTTAGCTAATAAATAAGACCAGAGGCGCTTGGGTAATCCGAAGGGGCGGTAATTAGCCAGATTTTTATGCGGATGAGATTGTTGAACCCCTTTCAGTTGTTCAAAGACGGTTTGGGTATTGCGCTCGTTCACCCAGTTGACCTGCGCCGTACACTGATAGTCCATCTCTTCCAGAATACGGGCACCAAAAGCAGAAAGCTTTAGAATGGCTGGTCCGCTCATACCCCAGTGGGTAATCAGCAAAGGGCCGTCACCCTGGAGTTTTGTACCCTGGATGCTGGTCTGGGTCTCCTCAACCACCAGTCCCATTAATTCGCGGATGGATTCATTGGGCATATTGAAGGTAAACAGAGAGGGGACTGGCTCCTCGATACGATGTCCCATGGCTTCCAGCCAGGCCAGGCCGCTGCGTTTGGGGCTCCCCCCCGTGGCGATGATGACTTTATCGACGACTACGGGCTCCTGTCCTTTATTAAATTGGATTTCGTATTGTTCGCCTTTCGGCAAAAGCTTAGCGACACCGTGTTTGGTTTTTACCGAAATGCTGAGTCGTCGGGTCTCTCCCCAAAAGCAATCGATCACCACCTGAGAGTCCTGGGCCCGCGGGAAAACACAATTATCTTCCTGGGTAACCAGTGGCACCCCGCGCTGCTCAAACCAGTCCATCGTGTGTCGGGTATGCCAGCGGTAAAAGGCCCGGCGCAGCATCTTCTGTCCCCGGGGGTAAGCCTGAGCTAATACCTGAATATCTTCACAGCCGTTGGTGACATTACAACGGCCACCACCGGATATTTTGACCTTGGCCAGTACCTTAGATGACTTTTCGTAGATACTCACTTCCGCATCGGGATACCTTTCCTTCGCCGCTATGGCGGAAAAAAAGCCCGCTGCTCCACCTCCAATAACTGCTATTTGCAAATCTTAAATTGATTTTTGTACATTGTTGATTCTGTAAAGATACGGGATATATGTGGTTTAGAGAAAAGTCGATCTGGTCTTATATGTCAGAGTTATGGGATTAAGAATAATTCTATGATGAAGTTTTTCTCGGGACAATTATGGAGATAAAACGATTTGAAGTTAATACCAAATTTGAAAATGAAGATCACCATACTTTTGTAGGTACAGAGACTTTATTTGAGGTGAAAAAGAAGTGGAAGGGTAGTAACCGAAAAATTGTATCTATTTTTCAGGATGGTAGTTCCTGTTCTGAAGATTTTCTGATTAATGGTTATGACTGGATCATTTCTGCACGAAATACATCTTTCACATTTACTCCTATGCGGGAGCAAATGAAGGGTAAATATTTACAGACAATCTGGTGTGATCCCAATGTTTCTCAAGGAGAAGAAGAATTCGATCTAGTCGAACAAAAATTAGATCAACTATTCCCGAACCAAATAAAGCTAAAAAAACGCTATGATGGCTGGTTTTATTCTTTGTTCATGGTATGGGGTGTGATGGTCGTTTTTTTGATTTACAAAAGATTACAACGAGGATAAATAATTTTATAACTTTATAACTATGGGTTATGTAAGTAGGTTGCCTATATTGAGTCTGTAATAAGGTGCTGGCTTTTTTGGGCTAGTTCGAGGCGCAAAAATCGCGGATAGCCTAGCTATCCAAGGCTTTTTGCAACGAAGAAA
>Ga0209938_1000274_pt1 | contig 28132 bp, 22 predicted proteins | sample SalPonR2_C_D1_MG_FD_185708 | JGI IMG/M metagenome (GOLD analysis project Ga0209938, IMG submission 185708) | Salt pond soil microbial communities from South San Francisco under conditions of wetland restoration - Salt Pond MetaG R2_C_D1_MG... ... | reverse complement strand
TACCAACAAGGCATCGAGAAGGCAAAGAGCACCATCCGAATCACAACAAGCCTCTGTGCATGCCCCTGGCTTAAAATTGATTTCTCCGTTTCGAGCTTTGGAGATAAGCCCACTACAACCATTAACATCCAACTGAAGTCCATAGGATTCAGAGGTTGCATCTATATCTAATATGTAATCGTCAAGAAGTTCTTCCTCACAGGCCAGACCCCCAGATTCTAATGACTCGGCCACCCACACACCGGAAAGGCTTGCAAGGTCATTGGAACAAGACCAAAAGCAGAACAAGAAAAATATCAATGAAATGTATCTCATATCGCTGGGTTTTAAGATGGCGGCCAAAAATACATGATCAAGGGTGTTCCGAGTGTGACGATAATAATGTCCATCGGCAGTCCCATGCGCCAATAATCAGAGAACTTATAGCCCCCGGGGCCCATCACAATCGTATTGGACTGGTGGCCAATGGGGGTCAAAAAGGCACATGATCCTCCTACGGCTACGGTCATGAGAAAGGGGTCGATGGACAAATTCATCGTTTGGGCAATGCTCATACCTATAGGCGCCATAATGAGCACTGTGGCCGCATTGTTAATGATATCCGAGAGTAACATCGTCATGATAAGTAAAGTGGCAATGATACCCCAAACAGGAACGTAATCACTAAGAAGGAGAATTTTTTCGGCAATGGAGCTTGCTGCCCCGGAAGTCTCCATCGCTTGACCGACGGGAATCATGGCGCCCAATAATACGATGACGGGCCAATCAATGCTGGTATACACTTTCTTTAGGGGGAGCACATTCGTTAGAACCAAGGCCACCGCGGCCATACTAAATGAAACCTGAACGGGCAATATGCCCATCACCACCATAGCGATAGAAATGCCGAAAATACCTAGCGCCAGACTCACTTTTTTCTTAAAACCAAAACGCAGCTGTCGGCGAGCGAGCGGAAGACAGCCTAGATTCGCCAGCGTTTCATCAATGATTTCTGCACGCCCCTGAAGGAGAATCACATCCCCGTTTTTGAAGGAAATACTATTGAGGCGACGTAGAATTTTAGTTTCGCGTCGCGCCACAGCCAGAAGATTAACGCCATATCGAGTTCGCAACTGAGTTGAGGTCGCTGTTTTTCCGACCAGAGGTGAGCCAGACATGATGACAGCCTCAGTCAAAATAATATTTCGAGAGCCCTCGGCATCCATGCGAAACTGCCGACCGCCAACTAAGGTAAGTCCGCTTTTTTCTATAATAGACTGCAGGGCATCCGTATCACACTGCAAAATAAGGATATCATCTGCCTGAATTTTTTCCAGGATATTAAAGGTATGTATTCGCTGATTATTTCGAACCAAACCCAAAATCTGAACCTCGTCGCCGGACCGTTCAATGATATCATATAGAGTGGATCCTACCGCATCCGAATCTGAAGGCACTCTGAGCTCAGTAATATAGTCATCAATGTCGAAAAGGTCCGAATCCTCATTTTTCGATTGTCGCCGCGGTAACACCCGCCACCCCAAAAAACCAACAAATAATACTCCGATGAAAGCGAGACTGGCACCTACGGGGGTAAAGTCAAACATTCCAAAGCCTGAGCCCATATTTTCAGCTCGAAATTCAGAAATGATAATATTAGGAGGTGTACCTATCAGGGTCGTCAGCCCACCCAATAGAGAGGAAAAGGCAATGGGCATCAGAACAAAAGAAGGAGGCAAATCGCTTTTGCGGGCTATATAGAGAGCGATGGGCATCATAATGGCCAGCGCCCCAACATTATTCATAAATCCGGAAGCGACAGCGACTACAGCGCACAAACTTAAGATTTGCGTCGTCGGTCTGCGGCCGATACGTAGAATGTACTTGGCTGCAATATCGATGAGACCCGAATTCTCCAATGCTTTACCGATCACGAGCACAGCGGCTACCGTAATTACCGCAGGGTGACCAAAGCCCGAAAAGGCCTCGCCAGCAGGAATGATACCCACAGACACCAGGAAAAACAAGGCAATTAGCGCCGTAAAGTCATGACGAATTTTACCCCAAATAAATAGGGTTAGCGCCAATCCCAATGTTAAAAAAACAAGAGTCTGTTCCATATCGATCTCCCAGGCTTCTGTGCCCGGATTTCTTGCGTAAAAAGATTCCTTAGAAGCCTTATAATTACAAAAAAATATTCAAGATCCCTATTTTTGGCTCTCCTTTTTGTTGCCATCGTCTGATTCCTCACCGAGCATCACTTCTCGAGCGCGACTCACATTTTTCCACCGCTTGTGACTCCACATCCAGCTCGATGGGCTCTGCCGAATCTCGGTTTCTAAACGAGCCATGTGCCTTTTGGTGATTTCATAAGGCTGCGTTGTGCTGGGGTCTTCACAAAGAAGCTCAGCCCGCATTTCATATCGGCCACGCCCCAGGCGGTGAGTGGCTAAAAATACAACGGATAAATCGCAGGCTTTGGCTAAATTCTCCACGCCCAGATGCACAGGCGTATAGGGATGAAAAAAAGGGGCGGCATACTTAACTTTTCCACGGTGTGGACTTTGATCCGCCATAAAAATATACAAGGGGCGCTCCTCAGGCTGATTTAGCATAAAGGGATAAGTCTCCTTCATTTTAAAAAGGGTCATCCCAAATTGCTGCCGGACATTGACCATATACGCATTCATTCGTTCATTCTTTATCGGATGATACACCGCAAACGTCTTATGCGGCACCCATAATTCGAGGCACATTGCCGTCCACTCAAAATTCGTAAAATGCCCCATGACCAGCATCACACCTCGCCCCTGCGCGTACAGATCCTCAATGCAGCCCCCATCCTTGAGAGAGATCCGATTTCGAGCTTCTTCCTTTGTTAGTCGATAACTCTTGACCGACTCCACTGCAATGTCAGACAGGTTCCGATAAAAACCTCGAGCTACGTCCAATCGCTCCTTTTCACTTTTTTCCGGAAACGCCAATTTCAGATTATTCAATACCACCGTGCGACGGTATCGAATTACCCGAAACAATAGCCAAGCTGCTACAGAGCTAAAAGTATACATTACGCTCCACGGCAATCGCGCCGCCATATGGAGTAGCCCCTTTCGCCAATTCAAATTAAGCATAGGCCAAAAATACATAGAATCTTAGGTATTTCTATTGTTTTTATTAGGGCGGTCCCCCGAGGATCCGCCTGTCGGCGGACCTCGAGGGCGCTACGTCCGTGGGTTCCGTCCTTCGCTCCCAGCCAACTGGGAGCTCGGACATCCGCCGATGGGCGGATCCACTCCCATCGCTACCGCAAAGGGCTTCTTAGTTTCCTTCGCAGATACTAAGACCGCAGACCCTTTCGTTTTGAAAGAAATAATTACCTTTGGCAAAATTTTTTGAAGAGATGAAGAATATTAGTCGATATATCCTCCTGTTCGTATGCATAGCTAGTTTCAGTGCTTGCAATCGCGGCGTCGGGTGTCCATCCGATTTCTCCTGGAGCTCAGAATGGCTGGATGCATTTATACGCGTACTGGAATATATCCCTCTTCTATAATGTCGCACCTGCGTACAGCGGACGGATCATTTACTTACATTTCCCCCATTTTTAAGGAAACTTACCATTCCAAACACGGAGCCCTATCCGAAAGTCAACACGTATTTATCGAGGCCGGTCTGGCCACCGCCAGAATTGAAATCGATCAACGTCCTCTGCGAATATTTGAAATGGGCCTCGGTTCCGGTTTAAACGCCTTGCTTACCTTAGGTGAATCACAAAAGCAGGGGTTGGCAATCCAATATTTAGCGCTCGAAGCATATCCTATTCCATCCTCTGAGCTGGAAGGATTTGAAATCAAAACTCTTTTTGACTCTGATCGTGCCAAAGAACAATTTCTTAAAATCCACCAGGCCGATTGGAACGGATGGTCGAGAGTAAGCTCCGATTTCAAACTTCGAAAAATACAAGCCGACTTTACTACCTGGTCACCGCCATCCGAGCCCTTCCACCTTATTTACTACGATGCCTTTGCTCCTCGTGCTCAGGCCGAATTATGGAGTTCAACTATCACCCACAAGCTTTTTCAGATGCTCTATCCGGGGGGTGTTCTTGTCACGTATTGCGCGCAAGGCCAGTTTAAGCGTAATTTGAAAGCAGCCGGATTCGACGTCGAGCCCCTCCCCGGCCCAAAGGGTAAGCGGGAAATGACGCGCGCCCGAAAACCTAAATAAGGTATTACAGCCATTCTCAGAAAAGATAATTTCAGGGTTCCATTGAGCTATTATTTTAATACTCTCGAATAAATTCTCTATTTTGGACCCATTGCAAGAAGCAATTCTTCAGGTCAAAATCCCCGTCTTATGATTAAAATCCCCCTTCACTGGCAGATATTACTCGGTATGGCACTGGGTATACTTTTAGGCTTCATGGCGATTCAAATGCCCGGAGGAAAAGAATTTGTTATAGATTGGATCAAACCTTTTGGCACCATTTTCATCAATGCCCTTAAGCTTCTGGCCATTCCCCTTATCATTGCATCCCTCATAGTGGGTATTTCACGGCTGAACAATATCGCTCAACTTTCTAAGCTTGGGGGTCGAACGATTGGCATATATTTGGTAACAACTGTCATTGCGGTTACTTTAGGTCTCCTTCTCGTCAATACCATAAAGCCTGGCAACTTCATACAGGAAGAAACGCAACAAGATCTGCTGGACTCTTACGCCGGTGATGCCAGCCTAAAGATGGAGCAGGCATTAGAACAGAAAGAAAAAGGCCCTTTATCCGCTCTCATTGACCTCGTCCCAGAGAATATTGTTCAGGCTGCCACCGACAATGGGAATATGTTACAGGTTATATTCGTCGTAATTCTATTCGGCATTGGTATGATTCTGATTAAGGAAGAGGAGGCCGCTCCGGTCAAGGCTTTCTTTCGGGGGTTTAATGAAATCATCATGAAGTTGGTAGACATCGTCATGCTCATGGCACCTTACGGTGTTTTGGCACTCATGGCCACGCTGGTAGCGGAAAGTCCTTCAGCCGACATTTTTATCGCATTAGGAGCTTATTCCCTCACGGTCGTTATTGGATTGGGATTAATGACCCTTATTTTTTATCCTTTAGTTGTGCGACTTTTTACCGGCTACTCCCCTACAGAATTTCTCAAAAAAATATCGCCGGCTCAGTTGCTCGCCTTTTCCACCAGCTCTTCTGCCGCCACTCTGCCTGTCACTATGGAACGCGTTGAGGAGCATCTGGGCGTAGAAGAGGAGGTGACCAGTTTTGTATGTCCAATTGGTGCCACCATTAATATGGATGGTACGAGTTTATACCAGGCCATAGCAGCCGTGTTCATCGCTCAGGTATTTGCCCAAGACCTCAGCCTTTCAAATCAACTTACTATCGTGGTCACAGCTACCATGGCCTCCATCGGTTCCGCCGCTGTACCCGGAGCCGGTATTCTTATGTTGATCATCGTTTTGGAAAGCGTCGGCGTGAATCCGGCAGGGATTGGACTCATATTTGCCGTGGACCGGCCATTGGATATGCTAAGAACTGTTACAAATGTGACTGGAGATGCCGCTGTAGCTATGTTGGTGGGAACCTCCGTCGGTAAGCTCAATTCAGAAGCGACACCCCGGGAATGGGATGAAAATTATGAGGACGAAAATCAATAGCGACCTAAGGTGATAATAGGCCATAATTTCTAATTGAATACCATCATAGAATCCGGATTTAGCCTAATAATGATGGGCTTGTGTGCGGCATCAAGTGCAGCCTTACATGTAAACTATGACGATCAATACATCCGAAAGCAGGCAGTTTCGATTTCCCTCATACATTATATTTTTTCGTTATATTTGACCGAGTATCATTCTTATATAAAACACCAAAATTAAGGTCACATGACAAGCGAGAATTTATTAGGCGTAGGAAGCCGCATCGTTCACCCCAACTACGGACCCGGCGTAATCGTCCGTTTACACAAAGCCGCCTACGATGTCACCTTTACTGAACACGGTCTTAAGCAAGTAGGGAAAACATACAGCGGATGGGACATTGTTGAAGCCATACCAGTTAAAGAAGAGGTCAGTTTCAATGAAGTAGAAACCGCTTTGGTCAAGGTGCTCAAAAGTTGGTCTGACATTACTCACCTGGTAGAGTTGGGCAGCAAATGGAAGGATGGGAAATTCATCCTAAAACCAGGGCAAGAACAATTGCAATCTAAAGAAATGCCGATAGAAACATTTTTCCACAAGATTGTTATGGTTAGAGACCGGATTCGTGTTATGGAGCAAAAAATCAATTCCAGTGAGTTGTCTGATGAAGAAAAGATCCATTTGCAACAGTACATAACGCGGATTTACGGCAGTTTGACAAGCTTTAATGTCCTCTTTGAGTATAAAGAAGACCATTTTAAAGGAGCCGGCCGTTCCTAAATACAAAGTAAATAGTTACCTATGACCCGTTCGAATCTTCTCTATCTACTCATTCCTATTTTCCTGATTGGATTTTCGGCATGTGTAGATGTCAAATATGAATTCGCCGGACTGCCCCCGGGTACCTGGCGAGCTGAATTAAAACTAGGTAAGAATCCTTACCCGGTTTATGACGAAGATGCCGTACGCGAACGTGGCACCGCCCTTTTTGAAGGTATATCTGATGATGTTTTGCCTTTCACCATGAAAGTTTCGTATCCGGAAGCGCACCCTGATAGTTTTGTCATCGATATTGTAAATGGAGATGAGGTCATTCGCGTGAAGAAATATCTTTGGGGATGGGATCGAAGTCAGGCACGGGATACCATTCGTATCCTGTTTCCGGAATACAATTCATATATTTTTGGAGAGTTTTTAGAGAATACCATTCAGGGGGAGTTTGTCGATCAGAACCGAAGAAAATACAGCATCCCTTTCGTGGCATTGCACGGGCGTCCCAATCGCTTTGAAACTCAACTTCTAGAGCCTAAAATGGACGTAAGCGGCAATTGGCGAGTTGAGTTTTCCGATGCCCAGGGGAATCGATGGCCGGCAATTGGAGAGTTTGAACAGGACAGCGTGCATCTAAGGGGAACATTTTTAACAGAGACAGGTGATTACCGATTTCTAGAAGGGGTTGTAATTGAGGAGCGCTTATGGCTGAGTGTGTTTGACGGATCTCATGCATTCTTATTCAGCGCTCAAAAGAGGGGAAAAGACAGTTTGTCCGGCTTCTTTCAGTCAGGTATTCATTACAGTGCCTCCTGGACAGCTGTTAGAGATGAAGACTACTCTTTGAGTTCTCCAGACAGTCTCACCCAGGAGGTGGAAAATAAAAATTGGTCAGGAGTATACGGTATAGATCCCCAAACCGGGAACCAGCTCTCTCTGGAACAATACATAAAAGAAGAAAAGCCGGTCATTCTTTCCGTAATGGGGACGTGGTGCCCCAATTGTAAAGACGAGGCCGAATTTTTATCGGATTGGGTGCTTGAAAACTCAGATGAGCCCGTCCAGATTTTGGGTTTGGCATTCGAAAAATTTAGGGATACTACAGAAGCTTTATCGAGCATTACCCGATATCGGGAATTATTGGAAGTTCCCTATCCCATTTGGCTTATGGGGAGTTCAGATAAAGAAGAGGCAACTCAAGCACTCCCCTTTTTAGATGAAATCATATCCTATCCGACTTTAATTTTTATTAATAAGGAGGGGGCGATTGAGCGAATTCACACGGGTTTCAATGGCCCGGCTACCTCGGCCTTTACCGACTTTAAAAAGTCGTTTGAGCATACAATAAAAGATTTACAATGAAAAATATCTGGATTACAGGTGCCAGTTCAGGCATCGGACGAGCTACTGCGGAGGTTTTTGCTAAAACTGGACAATATCGATTGATTTTATCAGCACGACGAACGATCAGATTAGAGGCCATGAAAAACGATTTGGAAACAAATTATGATTGTGAAGTCATAACCAGCCCATTGGATGTTAGGGTCAAGGAAGCATGCCAGACCGCCTTCGATCAATTGCCCTCGAAGTGCAAACCGGTTGATATCTTAATTAATAACGCCGGTCTTGCGAAGGGCTTGGCTCCTATACACAAGGGAGATTACGCTCATTGGGAAACAATGATCGACACCAATATTAAAGGCTTACTCTATATGAGTAAAATCGTAAGTGCGCATATGGTGGAAGAGCAGCATCCTGGAATGATTATCAACACGGCATCCACAGCAGGAAAAGAAGTTTACCCCAACGGCAATGTATACTGTGCTACAAAGCACGCCGTAGATGCATTGACACGGGCTATGCGATTAGATTTATATAAGGAGGGAGTTCGCGTTGGACAAGTGGCTCCCGCTCATGTTGAAGAAACCGAATTTGCCCGCGTACGATTTGATGGCGACCGGGAGAAGGCCAAAATTTACAGCGATTTCAACCCTTTACAAGCTCAGGATGTAGCGGAGGCCATTTATTTTATAGCAAGTAGGCCGCCCCATGTCAACGTTCAGGACATTTTACTCATGGGAACACAACAGGCTGATTCGACAAATATCGATCGTTCAGGCCGAAAATTTGATGGGAAATAGCCAAAGAAGTACTTTCCACAAAGGGGCTCAGTCCTTCATATGAACAACTGTTTATACAGCATTAACATAGCCTTTATATTTTCTTATTATTACTTAATCCCGGCTTAACATTAGGGTAACATACTGTCCTCATATTTGCATCAACAAATTAAATATAGCAGATATGAAAACATTGAACCCATTTTTTCTTTTGATCTTGCTCGCTGGAGCCCTACTCACTTTTTCTTCCTGTGGAGATGATGACGATGATCCCGTAGAAGATGTTTGTCTTTTTGATGTTTGTGTGACTGAAAATATTACATCCGATGTCACATGGACAGCTGACAATGTATATCAATTAGGGGGAAGAATTGCTGTAGAAGATGGAGTTACCTTAACTATTGAGCCGGGAACAATTATTAAAGGAGCACCCGGATCTGGACCAAACGCTACTGCCTTGCTAATTGCCAGAGGAGGCAGACTGATTGCAGATGGAACAGCAGACCAACCCATTATCTTTACTTCCACTTCTGATGAGATCATGCCTGGACAGGTTGCAAGTCCAAATTTGGACGATGATATAAATAGTCTTTGGGGAGGTTTAATCATATTAGGGAATGCTCCTATTTCAGCTGATTCTGAGCCCGCACAAATTGAAGGAATTCCTCCAAGTGATCTAACTGGACTATACGGTGGCAACGACCCCACTGATAATTCAGGTATTTTAAGATACGTTTCAGTCCGTTACGGAGGTTCCGATATCGGTGAGGGAAATGAGATAAATGGTATTTCTTTCGGTGGTGTTGGATCAGGTACAATTGTTGAAAATATTGAAGTCGCTTCTACTTTTGATGACGGTATCGAGTGCTATGGTGGTACCGTTAACATTACAAATGCTTTAGTATGGGGGCAAGGTGATGACGCTTACGATATGGATCAAGCTTATACAGGCACGATAGATAATTTCATCTACATAGCTGGAGCGAATTCAGATCATGCCATGGAATTGGATGGGCCGGAAGGTTCTAGAACTGGATCTTTTACCCTAAGAAATGGTTCGTTAAAGGGCGGTAATGGTGAGTACATTGATTTCAGAGATGGCGTTACCTGTACAATTGAGAATTGCTACTTCTTTGGATTTTCCGAAACTTCAGACGTTGAATTTGACAATAATGGCGTATCTCAGAACTATCTCGATGGATCTTTGACTGTTTCAAACCTGCAGTTCAACACTAGCCATCTTTCAGAAGGAAACTTAACCATCGAAGATATTTTCCAGGAGAAAGTTGATGAAAATGAAAATGGGGATCCAACCGAAAATCTATTGGATATTTTCACTACCCAACCATTGAATTCCAATATTATTACTACGACCAGTCCAACAGTTGGAGCGACTGCTTCACCTTTTAGTGGATGGACATTAGCTGATGCGAGAGGACAATTAGCTGACTTCTAAATCTATATTGCGTCCCAAATAAATGTGCAAGTGGATCGCGATTTGTGATCCCTTGCTTTTTTTCATTCCAATTCAAGTACAATGCAAAAAATCTTCTTCTACACTCTCTTCGTTTTTGCTTTTACAGCAAACATTTTTTCTCAAAACGGAACCCTTCGTGGGGTGATGTATGATGACGCAACGGGCGACCCTCTACCCTTTGGTAACGTAATCATAGATAAATTAGGAACAGGAACTACATCTGATTTAGACGGAGCATACTCCATCTCATTACCTGTTGGCACCTACAATGTAACATTCAATTTCTTAGGATATAGTGACTTAATAATTGAAAACGTAGAAATAAAACCGGATGAGGTGACCCTATTGAATGGTCGGGTGGGGGAATCCATGCAGAATCTGGATGTCGTAGTAATAACCGCTTCTCAAGCAAGAAATACAGAAGCGGCTGTGGCAACCCTTCAACGCAAGTCCATAAACATGTTAGATGGAATTTCAGCGGCCAGTTTTAAAAAAATTGGTGACTCTGATGCTGCAGCTGCTGTTAAAAGAGTACCTGGTGTTTCAGTAGAAGGTGGCAAATACATCTATGTTAGAGGGTTAGGTGATCGCTATACGAAAACAATTTTAAATGGTATGGATATTCCAGGTTTGGATCCTGATAGAAATACGGTTCAGATGGATATTTTCCCGACCAATATTCTTGATAACATTATTGTCCTAAAAACATTCACACCGGATTTGCCGGCCGATTTTACCGGGGGGGTTGTGGATATTACAACCAAGGATTTCCCAGAACGTAAAACATTCAGCATTTCTGGTGGCTTAGGTTATAATCCAGATATGCATCTGAATAGTAATTATCTTACGTATGAGGGTGGATCCACTGACTTCTTAGGGTTTGATGATGGAACCAGATCTTTACCCACAGAGGGAAGAAGTAATATTCCTTTTTTGGCTGATGCGGTTGGAGATCCCCGAGGAGATGGCCAGGTATTCAATCAAATCTTGCAGGATTTCAACCCAAATCTCGCAGCGATGAGAGCCAACTCTTTTATGGATTACAGCCTGAGTTTATCTTCAGGAAACCAATTCAATCGGGAAAAGGTAACCTTGGGATATAATTTAGCCCTCACTTACAAAAATAATACGGACTTCTATCAAGATGCTGAATACAACAGATACGGTCTGGACGAAAGTATTGATGTATTTGATATGGAGTCACGCGAAATCCAAAGAGGGGATTTTGGAGTAAATAATGTTTTACTGGGCGGGCTTGCAGGCTTTAGCGCAAAAACCAAAACATCAAAAATAGGTCTAAATGTACTTCACTTGCAAAATGGCGAGTCAAAAGCAGGTCTTTTCAATTATATAGGTCGTGATCAAGGTTCCAACTTTACTGCCACCCAGCACAACCTTGAATACAGTCAAAGTTCGCTTACAAATATTATGATCAATGGTACGCACAATGCAGGTGAGGGTGCCTGGAAAGTCGATTGGAAAGCGGCTGCAACTCGGTCCCAAATGGATGACCCGGATATCCGATTCACACGAATTCGTACAGATGGGGACGAGTTGACTGTAGGGTCAGAATCTGGCATTCCAGAAAGAATTTGGCGCTTCCTTTCTGAAGATAATCTGGCGGGGAAAGCGGATGCAACAAATAAATTTATTTTCAGAGGGGAAGAAGCGAAACTTAAATTTGGTGGTGGACATACCTATAAACAGCGGGATTATTCGATAGAGAATTTTCAAATTCGACCGAATTCAATAGACATTACGGATAATCCAAACGACATTTTTCAATTTGATAATCTGTGGACTCCTGAAAACCGAAATGGAGTCACATACGATCCTCAATTTTTGCCAAACAATACGAATGCTTTTGATGCAAATATCAATAATACCGCAGCCTATGCGTCATTGGAGTTTTCACCGATTAATAATTTAAGGTCAATTATAGGGGTGAGGGCAGAAAATTATGTGCAAAGATATAGCGGAATAAACCAGGATAAAGATCGACTGGATAATGAGGTAGTAATTGATGATTTAGATTTTTTTCCAGCCGTAAACCTTATTTACGCATTACGGGAGAAAATGAATTTAAGACTATCTTATAGTATGACGATCGCTAGACCTTCCTTTAAGGAAGCGTCTTTTGCAACCATTCTTGATCCGATTACGGGTAGAACGTTTATAGGTGGGTTCTTTCCAGATATTGATGTGGCAACCGGTGAAATAATATGGGATGGGAATTTACGAGCCACCAACATTAATAATTTCGATCTTAGGTGGGAACTATTTCAAAATGCAGGTCAGCTGATCTCAGTGAGTGGATTTTATAAAACATTTAATAATCCTATCGAGATCGTACAGTATGTTCAGGCTCCTAATAACTTTCAGCCTCGAAATGTTGGGTTCGGACAAGTATTCGGAGCGGAATTTGAATTGCGTAAAAGCTTGGCTTTTGTTGCTAATGCTTTAGATAATATTACATTTAATGCAAATATAACCGTTACCCAATCTTCTATTGAGATGAGCGATACCGAGTTTAATTCCAGAGTAAGAAATGCTCGAGATGGGCAGGAAATCGATAGGCAAAGAGACATGGCTGGGCAAGCACCGTATTTGATCAACACAGGTTTGTCTTATGCAAATCCTGAAAATGGATGGGGATTTGGTATGTTTTATAATGTTCAGGGTGAAACCCTTCAATTCGTAGGAATTGCCGATCGTCCAGATGTATATTCAGTACCCTTCCATAGCTTGAATGTAAATATTAGTAGATCATTCGGCACTCAAAACAGATTTAATGTAGGCGCAAAGGTTTCCAACCTATTAGGTGATGATCGCGAGGAGGTTTTTAAATCCTTTGGAACGCAGGATGAGCTCTTTACCAGACTAAGACCCGAACGCACTTTCAGTTTAAGTTTTGGTTATAAGATGTAAATTGGAGAAGTAGAAGACTCCATTGTACTTGGAGGGTGGGCTATTTAGCCTGCCCTTTTTTTATTTTTGAGAATAAGCTTAGGTTTTCAGCTCCCGAATGTGTAAAACTTGCCCAAAAGAATCATATTACGATCCTTTGAGCCTCGCACAGAAATATTTAATAGTGTAAATCCGGGCCGATCCTTCAGCCTGGACAATAGTCACAAATTCTAATAGTTCATTCTTCCTTTACGGATTTTCAAAAATGACCATAAAAAAGCCCGGCTGAAATTCAGCCGGGCTTTTGTAGTTTTCGTCCAATTTATCTTAAGCGAACATCTCCGTCTCCGCAAAATGAAAACTTCCTTCTCTCGCTGCGTTCTCATCGGAATCAGCGCCGTGAACGGCATTCTCACCTATGCTGGTCGCATAGTTTGCTCGAATGGTTCCCTCCTCAGCTTCAGCCGGGTTCGTAGCGCCAATCAATTTCCGAAAATCCTCGACTGCATTGTCTTTCTCCAAAATAGCGGCTACAATCGGACCGGAAGACATAAAGTCAACCAATTCCTGATAAAACGGACGCTCCTTGTGCACAGCATAAAAATCGCCAGCTTTTTCAGCTGAAAGCTTGGTATATTTCATCGCGATGATGCGAAATCCAGCTTCATTAATTTGATTTAAAATACCCCCGATATGACCATTCTTTACAGCATCGGGTTTGATCATGGTAAATGTTCGATTCGTTTTCATGTCTATTTCGTATTTATATTGAGAATTGATTGAGTGTACAGTCTAATCGGGCACAAAAGTAGTAAAACTTCGGCCAAGCCAAGCGATTTATAATAATTTTTAGCAATAAGTTAACAAGCTAAAATCGATATACCCAACCCACTTGCAAAGGAGCCGCGGGCGTCCCAGGAGGAATATGAAAGCTCAAGTTTTCAGATACATCAAAACCAGCCAAATGGCCTGAAATAAAAGCTTCAGCAATATTTAGCAGATATATGGCTCCAAGAGCGATATAATTAAGCTCTAAATTTGATCGGAATTGATCGCGGTAGGTCTTCAATGCATTTTCACTTAAAAAGGAAAGGGCATGTTCCTCTCCCATTATTGAAAGCTCATAAGCATCTCGAAAACGGCGATATTGACTCAAGTTCTGATCCAAATTATACAGAGTAAAACCGATCCCACCCCATACTAAGCCTACTTTCCAGGATTGCCGATTATATACTTGACCTGCACCAGGAAGAATCGTTGACAATAAAGCCGAACGCCCGGCGTAAGGATAGGTATTTCCAAAATAATACTCTTGTGCTGCTCGAGTCTGCTTTCGCATCCAGTTTGAAAATCCGGTATCAGACGGTTTGTCACTATTCTCTTTCTGAACCTGGGTTTGCTTCTTATCGCTTAGCTCAACCTGACTCAGAGAGTCTTGTATTTGTCCATAAATAAGTGATGACATGGCTCCACCTGCGAACCAAATAAAAAGGATGTTTAACAAGATGAATTTCATTCGTATACTCATGGTAAAATGTTGAATTCTATCAACTTCAATTCGATCATACTTTTGGGACCCCGATCCATAGACTCTGAAAAAGCTTTGATACTCAAGATGAAACATAAAAAGAATCCCGTTCAATAATATGCGCTTATTTGCGATACCCAAAAACACCGCACAAATTACAAATCTTAGGGTCTAGGCTTTCAATAAAGCCAATGGTAAGGCTTTAAACATCTAAGATGTCAAGAATTTCATTCAAGCGATCATCATCCTCAAATGAGATAACGATTTTTCCTTTACCCTTGTTATTCCGTTGAATTTTAATGGGTGCGCTAAGGCGATCTGTTAATCGATCTTGAATCTTTCGAATCTCGGGATGAACCTCTGATCTTTTCGTAGATGAGGATTTTTTGTCATTGTGAATAGACTGGATCAGCTTTTCTGTAGCCCGAACACTTAATCCTTTATCCAAAACAGATTTAAATACAAAAAGCTGCTGATCCACATTACTCATACCCGCTAAAGCTCGAGCATGTCCCATGGATAGTTTGCGCTCTTTAATCGCTTGCTGAATCTCAGGTGAAAGTTTGAGCAACCTAATATAGTTCGTTACTGTACTTCGATTTTTACCCACTCGCTCTGAAAGCGCATCATGTGTCAAATTGCATTCGTCCATTAACCGTTGATAAGAAATAGCCACCTCAATCGCGTTGAGGTCCTGACGCTGAATATTTTCAACCAAAGCCATTTCCAGCATTTCCTGGTCATTGGCCAGTCTAATGTAAGCGGGCACTTCTTCTAGTCCCGCTTCAGATGATGCGCGAAATCTTCGCTCCCCTGAAATAATCTGAAATGAATCTGGTCCCAGTCTTCGTAACGTCAGCGGTTGAATGATACCATGTGTTCGAATAGACTGAGCTAAAGCAACTAACTCTTCCTCATCAAACTGTGTCCGTGGTTGAAAAGGATTGATTTCTATTTGATGCAAGGGAATCATTGCTATGTGGCTGGAAAGTTCTTTTACTATTTCCTGCTGTTCAGATTTCGAAGCACTATGTTCAGCATTGGATAACAGGGCGCGAATCCCTTTGCCCAATTCCTTTTTTTTCATTTTTGCCATATCTTACAACCAACTTTAGGAGGTTACAGCCTGAGCGGGCTTTTTAACCTCATTCACCTCCAGCAATTCCTTAGCCAGATTCAAAAAATTATTAGTCCCTTTGCAGCCGGCATCGTACAAAATCACCGGACAATGTGCGGACGGGGCCTCTCCTACCTTTGAATTTCTATGAATGATCGTATCAAAAACCCGATCGGTGGCGTGATCTCTGACCTCATTAACCACAATATTAGCTAAGCGAAGTCTGGAATCATACATTGACAACACGATACCTTCCACTTCCAGCTTTGGATTTGTAGCATTCTTAACCATTTCAATGGTATTCTTTAATTTTTGTAAACCTTCCAGCGCAAAAATCTCACATTGAATCGGAATCAATACAGAGTCAGCTGCGGTCAAAGCATTAATAGTAATGAGCCCCAAAGAAGGTAAACAATCAATCAAAATAAAATCAAACTCATCCCGAATAGACCGAAGCACGTTATCCATAACAAACTCCCGTCGCATAGTAGAGACCAATTCCAGTTCAGCACCTACAAGATCAATATGAGAAGGAAGTACAGATAAAAAGGGGGTATTTGACTTTAAAATGGCTTTTTGAGGTGGAACATCATTTAGCATACAGTCATAAATACTATACTCCACATCTTCCGGCAAGATGCCGACTCCAGATGTGGCATTGGCCTGAGGATCAGCATCCACTATAAGCGTATTGTATTCCAATACGGCCAATGAAGCTGCCAGATTAATGGCCGTGGTTGTTTTTCCCACACCTCCTTTCTGATTTGCAATGGCAATTATCTTTCCCATAATTAAAGTTCTATCTCCTCACCTACCTTAGGCAAATGAAGTTTTTTACCTTTTTCCTGAAAGGAATTTTTCGTTTCAGCATGATCAATTTCAATATAGGGAAATGTATCAAAATGAACGCCAATGACAGTATCACACTGGACAAACTCTGCGGCTTTTAAAGCCTCCTCAGGTCCCATGGTAAAATTATCCCCAATGGGAAGAATAGCTGCATCCAGGTTAAAACCCATTTCGGGAATCAATTTCATATCGTAGGTCAAGGCGGTATCCCCAGCAAAATAAATTGTCTTTTCCTTTCCCTGGACCACAAACCCTCCGGGATTTCCTCCATAAGTGCCATCGGGCAAAACAGAAGAATGAATCGCGGTGACATACTTGACCTTCCCAAATGGAAAAGAAGCCATACCCCCGTGGTTTAGTGGATGACCCTCTATTCCCTTTTCGCTGTAATAGGATACCAATTCAAAGTTTGATATTAACTTTGCTCCCGATCGTTTGGCAATGGACTCCAAATCAGCTACGTGATCTTCATGGCCGTGCGTGAGTAAAATATAATCGGGATCCAATAAATCGACATCTATATCTGTAGCTAATTCGTTAGGTGTGATGAAGGGATCAAACAACAACTGGAAACCTTTTAATTCCAGCATAAAGCAAGAGTGCCCAAAATAAGTAAACTTCATGGTATGTCTTTTTTCAACTATTTCCGATGTACAAAGTTACATCAATGAATCTTGAAATCCACATTTTTATACCATTCTATATCCCTTCATAAAGTAAAATCATGACAAAAACTCAAGACATCACCTTGATTTCGGGAACAAATCGACAGAATAGTAATACCCGCCTGTTTACTGAAACTCTATATCGTCTCCTCAAACCCCATACAAAGAATTCCCTTCGGATTTTGGATTTAGGTGAACTCGAGGGTGTAGATATTCAAAACTCCATGTTTAATCCGGATGAACAGCATCCGATTATACAAAACCTTCAAAACAAGTACATTTTGCCTGCCAGTAAATTTATCTTCATCATACCGGAATACAATGGAAGCTATCCCGGTATTTTGAAGTATTTTATTGACGCTTGCTCGGTTAGGGATTATAGTTCTAACTTTCAAAACAAAAGTGCATTTCTCATCGGAGTCTCTACGGGCCGAGCCGGTAATTTGAGAGGGCTGGATCACCTGACTTCCGTATTAAATTATTTACAAACCCACGTTCACCCAGTGCGATTGCCCGTCTCAAAAGTTACCTCTATATTTGACGCGGAAAAACTTAAGTTTGTAGATGAAGAATTATTGGGATTACTTCACCAACACTTACTCCCATTTGTTAATGAGATCATTCCCAGTCGAGCAACCCAATTATCCTAAATTATGAGTAAAGTCCGCAGCGTCCAATTTCAAGATTGGGGGCGAATATCTTACAAAGACGCCTGGGATCGACAGTCGGCTCTGCAGAAAAAGCTTATCGAATTCAAGCGAGAGCTAAAACCCAGACCTGAGCCCTCTCCACATCACTATTTTGTCCTATGTGAGCATCCACATGTATTCACCTTAGGGAAAAGTGGATCCATGGAGCATTTGTTGATGTCCGAAGATGAATTAGAGGAAGCCGGAATTGAATTTTTTAAAATAAATCGAGGAGGCGACATTACCTACCATGGTCCCGGGCAAATTGTGGGCTACCCAATATTAGACCTGGAGTTTTTTTTCACAGATGTACACCGCTTAGTCCGAACGATTGAACAAGCTATCATTAATGTGCTCGCCGATTACGGTCTGCAAGGCGAGAGAAGAAAAGGTTTCACAGGGGTCTGGCTGCCGGCGACATCAACTTTACCTGACCGAAAAATCTGTGCTATTGGAATTCATCTTAGTCGTTGGGTTAGTCTTCATGGGTTTGCATTCAATGTCTCGCCTGATCTGTCATATTTTAAGCGAATCATTCCCTGTGGTATTTCCGATGAAAACAAGGCCGTAACTTCCCTATCTCTGGAATTAGGGACTAAAATTGATGCTGAGGAGGTAAAAGAAAAGGTGATACACCAGTTTGCAGGCCTATTCGAGTGGGAGTGGTATAAAGAAAATACAAATACAAAAAGAAAATAAAATCATGTCAAGAAAGATAAAAGAAGTTAAAGATAGCATCACAGTTATGACTCAATTAGTCATGCCTAACGACACCAATCCTCTCAATAATTTAATGGGTGGCAACTTGATGCGCTGGATGGATGTTGGCGCAGCCATATGCGGAGGGAAGCATTGTGAAGAATATGTCGTTACAGCCTCAGTGGATCACGTCTCCTTTGAGCGAGCTATTCAGTTGGGAGAGGTCGTGACTATTAAGTCCTACGTAACTCGGGCATTTGCGACATCAGTTGAAATTTTTGTAGAAGTCTTTGCATCCAGTATGCGAGGTGGAGCAAGTGTAAAATGTAATCATGCGTACTTTACTTTTGTTGCCATAGACCAGGAAACAGGAAAACCCGTTCCTATTCCCGATTTAAATCCCGTATCCTCAGAAGAGAAGAAAAGGCACGAAGGAGCCATCAGACGACGTGAACTCCGTTTAATTCTAGCCGGCCGCATGGACTCCAAAGATGCTAGAGAAATAAAAGCCTACTTCGCAGAAATGTAAACCGCCCCGAACCTCTAAACAGTTATAATGGTCACACCCTCCCCCCCTGACTCGCGTTGAGGATGTTCGGCTTTGCTGAAAACTCCTATTTCTCTTACTTTGTCCTTTACCAATTTACGAAGTACCCCCGTCCCTACTCCATGGACGATCTCTAATTGGTGGACGCCCTGAACTAATGCCTGATCCAGGTAGCGTTCCAATATCTTAGATGCTTCCTCCCGAGGCATACCTCGGATATCCAACTTAGGTTTTAATCCTCGAGCAGCTTGATCTGATTGGAGCTTTATTGATTTTTCTTTGCGTACATCCATGGGCTCCTGGATCGCACGCAAATCCCGCAACTTCACTTCCATTTGAAAATTGCCTGTTTGAACAAAGGCTCGACCCTTATCAATCCGTTGAATGGTGCCGGTCGTTCCCGATTCTCTCAGCTTAACATGATCTCCCACCTCAAGCCGGGTTTCTTTTTTCTTCTGTCGCTCTTTCCACTCCTGCTCCTCCATTTTTTGCAGGCCTTTGACATGGGTTTCCAATTCATTTTTATGCTTTTTCGCCACCTCCTGAGCCTTTTTCAAGTTTTGCTCACGCTTCAAATCATCAATCAGAGCATTTAACTTTTTGTCTGCCTCTACCCCCTTGGCAATATCGTACTCCTTTTGAACCATTTTCAGACGCTTTCGCTGCCCCTCCAAATCCTTCTGCATCTTCTCATATGTCAGTCGCAACTGATCAGCCTGCGCTTCCTTTATTTTCAGCTGACGCATCTTCTCTTCCATTTCCTTCCGCTCCTCCTGAATATCCGCCAATATCTGATCCACATCCACTAAGGCCTGCCCGGCATTCTTCTTAGCCTGGTCTAAAATACGCTTCGGCAACTGACTTTTTTCCGCCAACTCGAAGGCAAATGAGCTTCCGGGCTTTCCGATACGTAATTGATAAGTGGGAGACAAGTGCTTTTTATTAAATGTCATTGCACCATTGAGAACTCCTTTTTGTTTGTGAGCGTAAGATTTTAAATTACTGTAATGCGTGGTAATTACTCCAAAAGCTCCCTGCCTGAAAAGCTGATGCAATATGGATTCGGCTATGGCACCCCCTAATCGGGGATCAGTCCCACTTCCCAATTCGTCGACTAACAATAAGCTGCGATTATCGGCATGTTCCAAAAAGAGTCTCATATTTTGCAGATGAGAACTATATGTGCTTAAATCGTCCTCTAAAGACTGTTGGTCACCAATATCCACTAAAATCTGACTAAATATCCCGAAAACCGTATTTTCATCCACAGGAACAGGGATTCCGGACTGGACAAGCAGCTGCAAAAGTCCCACAGCCTTCATCAATACCGTTTTACCACCTGCATTTGGTCCACTAACAATTAGTAATCGATTACTATTTTCCAGAATTAAATCAAAGGGTACAACGGCTTCCCCACCCTCCTTTTCCTGACGAACAAGTAAAGGATGCCTGCCCTTAGAGATTTTGATACATGGCTCCATTTGAATGTGTGGACAAATGCCATCCATAGACTCACCAAATCGGGCTCGTGAACGAATCATATCCCATCTAACGATGGATTCTTGAATCTCGATCAATTGATCCCGAATGGTACGCAATTGATCACATAAGTATTTTACCAAGCGAAATATTTCACGTTTCACCTCTTGACGTAAATCGAAAATATCATTGTTAATATCCAATATGGCCTGCGGCTCTACGTAGGAAACACGCCCTCCACCGGATTCATCGTGAATAATTCCTGGGATTTGACGCTTGTGTTCAGACTTAACGCTCAATACCCGTCGGCCGGAACGCACAGTTTCCTCGGTATCTGCCAGTACACCCTGATCTCTGTACTGCTTCGCGATTTTCGAAAAAGCACCGTTCAATCGCTGCTGAGCATGATCCAAAGACCGATACAAACGCGTGAGTTCCGCGCTAGCATTGGATCGAACTTCAAAGTTTTCATCAAAAATTTTCTCGAAATCATGAATAATCGATAAGGGTAAGGGAATGGAACGGATTTCAGATCGAATAGAAGCCCATTCCTCTGCCTCCCACTCCTTCGCTGCCTCGTGAAGTTCCAGACTCATCCGGAGTTGCTTGTATATAGCAACAACTTCCTCCTGCTCCAAGATATACCCTTCGACGGCAAGTTGCTTTACTGCTGATGTAATGTCATCATACGGACGAAGCGGAAGGCGTTTGCCATTAAGGCGAAGACTCATGACAGCTTTGACAGGCGCAAAAAGGTCATCGACCTCTCTCCTGTTCACAGACGGTTGAAAATCAATGATCACTGTTTTAGCCAACTCTCCAATCGCATAAGAAGCCCAGTAGTCTTTTATCTGATCCCACTCTAATGACTCTTGTGAATGATAGGGGAAAAATGTAATGCTCATGTAATATATATTGCTCTCTGATTACTGGATTTCGTATACAAAGAAAAACCGTCGTCTCCTCGGAAAGTTTTGGTTTCTAAACAATGAATTTAAATTCTCCGAAACTCACTACCGAAATCCGATTTCAATGTTTTAGGTTGTAGAAAGATATCTTCCAGAGAAACCGAACAACTCTTCAAAATCCATTTACCATTATAAAAAGCAATTTTGTCAAGCTTTGGTATTACAAAGATTGGCGAATCTAGAAAAATAATCTATATTTACGCCTACCACGGACAAAATGGCTTATTTTGTTAAGTGAGTAAATTTTACCCAAAAAAACATAAAAACTGTACTATGGCAAATTACAAAATTGAAGAAATTGAAGGTATCGGAGAAGCCTTAGGAAAAAAGCTAAGAGAAGCCGGAGTAAGCTCCACTGATAAGTTACTGGCTGCAACAAAATCGAAATCTCAGCGGAAAAAGCTAGCAGAAGAAGCGGATGTTTCTCCAAAACTGATTTTAAAATTTGCAAACATGGCTGATTTATTCCGTATTAAAGGAGTAGGTCAGGAGTTTGCTGAATTATTGGAGGCTGCTGGCGTGGATACAGTACCTGCCTTGGCTCAACGTAATGCGGCTAACCTAACAGCGAAAATGGAGGAAGTCAATGCTGAGAAAAACCTAACGCGTCGAACGCCAAAGGCGGATGAGGTAGAAAAGTGGGTGGCTGAAGCTAAATCTTTGCCCCGCGCATTGACTTACTAAGATTTAGATCTACACCAGGATTACACAAAAGCCGGCTATGTCCGGCTTTTTTTTATAGTATTATACCAATATACTATAATGAATTCCGACTAGTTTTAATTTTACAATATGTTTTATTAACTTAGTTAAAATTCCTAAATAGTTATGTTATGAAATACAGTTTTATCTTAATTATTTCCATCCTCCTTCCTCTTGTTTCTGCAGCTCAACTCAGCTGGCTAAATGATTATGATTTACCGGATCAGGGACAAGAATATTTTATTCCTGATTGTTCTTTCCTGGATGATAATGATCTGGGGCTTACAGCTCAATTTGATACGATCCAAAACATACTCTACAATCACGAAGACTCTATCGTATATAACGCGAGCGGAGAATGTGAAAAAGTACATCGCACCCTATCCATAGTTGAATGGTTTAGTGGAGAGGCATATTTTTTAGATATGACGTTTAACGTAAGCGCAAATCCATGTATGATGGATGTTGATATAGACATGGACGGGCGAAAGGAGCTTAATCTAAGTATTAATGACATAGTGGGATTATCTAACCCAGATGATTTTTCATTTAGTATTGCCGACGAGGATAAGGATAATATCACTTTAGCGACTGATCGAAATCACACGGTTTATGGTTATAATCACCAGACAAATGATATTTGCCTTTTCGACATAAATTTCACTCCATGTGGTCCTGACTTTGCCCTCGAAGTAAATCAGATGGTCACCGTCGATATGAATTCAGATAAGTGCGCTACTATTAATGTCCAGGATATAATTGTGGATTTCAATTATGATTGTGGAACCTACGAACTGGGATTCTACAAAGAGGGAATAATCTCTTCAGAGACTATTTTAGCCTATAAATTGAACGACCGCCTGGTGGAGGAAACTCTCATCTTTATCTCTGAACAGCAGGATACACTATACAGATTCATTACCTTTTCATTAGAAGCTGATATTGATCCTACGTATACTATTATCCTGGCCGGTGATGATTATTACAATGAAGGGGATACAGGTTATATCGAAATTGGTGGGGAAGCAAATAACCTGCTCGCTTTTGCTGGACGGGTTCACTTAAATGGCGTTCAGGGACTTCATGTATCTAACATTCATCCCAACTTGCTTAATGGCCATGTGAATCAATACAACATAAATGATACCATGTTTGCCTTTATTTGGGAGGGGCCTGGCATTCTTGAACCTAAAAACCTTCCGGGCAATGAACCCTGGTTTCGATTTCACTTTGTAGCAGAAGAAGACGGAAACATATCCGACCTCATAGACCTTTCCACGAGTTTTATTGATGAAATCATTTTTTCAGGCGCCTATTGCGAAGCTCTTTATAGACAAAGCGTAGAGTATATCTTTACAGATAATCTCCTCTCTTCTGAAAATGATGCTTACCGTGATTCAGAAATTACCGTCTACCCCAATCCGGTTTCAAGCCAGCTTCATATCAGAGGATGGAAGGGAGCCTCGGCTGAGATTGACCTTTTCACTATGGATGGAAGACAAATTTTGACCCGTTCATATAGCGCTAATTCAGGCCCTCTTACTTTACCGGTAAACACTCTATCTGACGGAATGTATGTTCTTCGTATTAGAGATAGAAAAGGAACGCGATCTGACCGAAAGATAATTCTCGTTCAACGATAAACCCCAATAAGAAAAGAAAACCAAATACTTATTCTGGATTTCATTCTCCATCTCCGGACCAAAGCTCAAATAGATGTTTTTCCATGGCCGAATTATCCAGATATGTAGCTACTCGCACATTCCCAAAGCCATTTTCCGGTGGTTTACGAATTTGACTCCACCCTACCCATTGAGGTTGAGCTATAGCCATCACTAAAGCCAAATCGTAGGCCGTCCAGGTAGTGCGTATCGAATCGAGCTGATTCCACCGATTTCTTAGATAGCTGGACAGGTTTTCACCATTTGTAGTCTCAGCTTTTAGCCACTCTTTAGAGAACTGAAGCTCCGCCCCCACATTGGCCGGCAAAATAGACAAATCCAAATCTCTTGCATTCAGCAGATAATCAAAAGCACTAAGGTCATTTTGAACGTTGAATTCGTTTTTATCCCATACCTCACTCATTGCATCATACTTCGCTCCTAATATATAAACCCGAATATTGGCCTTAATATCGGGAGCCCAGCATATAGCCGACGCTATATTTGTCGCCGCACCCAAACCTATGACGTGCAAGGGCCGCTCAGGACTATGCGCCCGAGCTACAGAAATCAAATACTTCACCGTGGCTGAAGCATGGCAATCTATTTCACCATACACATTCGCAAACTTTTGCTCAGCCCCTTTGAGAACGCGCGCTTGTCGACCCGAAAAATGCTCAATCAATTCACGCACTAATACAGCACTTGAATCCGCAGTCGCCATATCACAAGCCCCTTCGTGCCTCCAATGGGTCGTAGAAATCCCTTCGATCAACAAGTCGCTAGCCTTCAGGGCATAACTGATCGCCAATTCATCGTCAAAGTCATTACCCATATCCGTATCTATCCACACAGCCATTTCATTCTGCGCATGAGTCAGACTGCAGAGCACCGAAAATAATGCAAATCCAAATAAAACGCTAACCTTCATTATTCAAAAATACATAAATACCGCCATCCCAGATAAAAGGCGTTTATAAAAAGTTTTTTAGTACTATTTTTTGGGGCCTGCCCCCAAATTCTCGGGGGCCGCTATGATACGGGGCTCGCTCAGGGGTCCGCCCTCCGTCCTCGAAATGGCTTTAAGCCATCTTCGGGACTCCGGGCGCTGAGCTCGGCCCTTCGCCCCTCGCCAATAAATTGGAGAGGGACTCGGTCTGCCCCGGTTTATGCCGGGGCACCCACTCCTCAGCGCTAGGCCCACTCCATCAATCGATAGTAAGATATTCTGAATTTCAGATTCAAACACCAGTAAAGGTTAAGTAGATCATTAGTTTATCTCATAAAACTGTTAAACTGAGCATTTTTCATGGTTAAACCGGGAAAATTCCATATATTAACAACACAAAAGTTCATTTATGAAACGACTTTATAGTTACATATTCTTTTTTATCGCTTTACTATTTGCTATTCCCTCCCTGAAAGCACAAGAACAATTAACTGATTTTAGAGGATCGCCTTGTTGCTACTCCTTCGAGAAAATCATACCGTATGATGATTTCACCTACGGGCTCGCTAGAGACCATCAGGACGGCGTAAGAATATACCTTCTGGACAAAAGTGAGGCGAATCTCGTGTTTTCCAATGATCAAGATGATAAAATTTCCCTCATCGATCACGGTCTGGTTGAAGAATTTTACTATTTCATCTATCAAGATCGAATCGAACTCTTTCGATTTTCCGGTGGGGATATAGAAACTTACGAGTTTAATGCCCCCCTTCCCTTAAATAGAAGTCGGAAAGAGGCACTAAGCATGAGCAAGTATGGTTTGACAATTATTCCGGAGTCGGAAACAGAACCTCTTCAGTTTTATAATTTGTCCACACAGCGTTTTGAAACCCGGAGCCCCTCACTCAACAGAGAGCATACCCGTGTTCAACTGGATTCATTTATTCTCTTTACTACATATGAGAATAGACAAGGAAAGTTGTTCTCCCATAACATCCTTAGTGATGAGGTTCATTTTCTTCATTCTGGCGAAAATGAAGGAATAGAATTTATACCTAAAAACAGTCTACTTTTCTTTGGAGATGGCGAAGAATTATTTGTCACAAAAGGCCAGCCTAATAATACTTATTTTATGATGGAATACAGGTCTTCAATGCTATCAACGATTCTATCCTATCAGAGAAACAATAAAGTGCATATTCTTTTCGAAGACTATTCAGATACATTACACTATAATAAGCTCGATTGGAATATGGGGATTGTGGAGGACTATTTGGTTCCAAGCGACACATTTCCCAGTTTTATAGACCACTTCTACCGGATTAATGAAGACGAATTATTATTTATGACCCCGTGGTGCTTCACAAAGGTGAATATGCGAAATGATTCTATAAATAAATTTGAAATGAGAGCAGCTCGCAACTTGACTTTAGACTCAGCGAATGTTTATTTCTTAGAGCGATGGCTAAAATCCTTCAATTACGAAACGGAGGAGGTAAGCGTTCTATCTGAAACCTTTATATCAAGTAACCTATCTAGTCTACCTATTCATAAGGTCAATGACAGCCTATTTTATTTTATCGGATTCAGCGGTTCGCATCAAGAAACTAATAGTGGATTAATAGCTTTCGACTTGAATGCAGAATCAATGGTAGAGCTGCTGTCTTTTGGAGAAAACGGCAATGGCCTGGATACAGCCAAGCTTGAAAAAGTAGGGCAAAAACTCTTGCTAAGACAAGATTTCAAAATACTTGAGTGGACCGGCCAACAATTCAAGAATCTTTTTAACTCCTATATTGAATCGCCCATAATTAAGCATCAGGATAAGTACTATTTCATAAATTATACCCACGAATCGAGGGTCTCCCTAAATGAATGGCAAGACCAAAACCAGATCGTAAAGGCAGTAGATGGGATCCCATACAATGACTATAAGGGAAAAGTCCTAAGCACTTCAGATCAGCTTTTCTTTATTAACCATTTTGAGGGGGCATATGAAATAAATATTGAATCGGGCACCTATGACACATTAATCCCCTACAATCATGCCATCATGTTCTATGGCGCCTACCCGGTAGGTGACTACATTATTATAGATATAGAAAACCCGGGAAGAGGCAATGAATATTGGTCATACCACATTAACTCCAAGTCCTGGAACCAGCTTGAAAAAGGTCCTTTTCTTAGAGATCATAATAATAGTTTAGAGAATCCGAAACATGCGGGAGATTATCTATTAATGAAGGAATCTCATTATCCTGAACAAAAGCTAACGAGTATTTCAATGCGTACGGCTGAGAAATCGATTTTACTCGATAGGAATAATCCGGGGCCCAATTACAGATACTATACTGTTTCTAATTCCTGTGATGGGTCGGAGTTAGTTCATGCATTAGATACTGACAACGACGATCATAAGCTTTATGTCACAGATGGAACCATAGATGGAACTCAACAAATACTAGACCTTGATTCAGAAAATTATTTTAGTAGCTTTTACAAATTTGAAGGATATCTATACTTTACTGCATTTGATGAAGAGTACACAAAAGCCTTCCGACTGAATTGTGAGAATCAGCAACTAGAGGAACTAGAAGAATTTGATCCCTTGATTCCACAACAACATTTTAGATTTGGGAATCAGACTTATGTACTTGGGTATCAATATTTCCCTGAAGAAAACCTCTCGCTTAATCGAGTGATAGGAAATCAAACCCAGGAACTGCGGGTCTCTCCCTACGAAATAGTCCCGGACTATTTAGGTTTCTTTAATAATCCTAAAACTAGGCCTATTGCCAAGTTAGGCGACTCTCAAATAGCGATCTCTGTGGGCGTGGATGAGAAAGGCGAAGAACTGTGGTGGATCAGTCCCGATGGTCAACTGAAAAGAATAACAGACCTAAATCCAGGTCCTTTTGATAGTGAGATCAAAAATTTGGTTCCTTTTGGCGACTACCTTTATTTTACAGGCTATCAGTATGGAGCGGGTAATCAGGTATGGAGAATCCCTCTTCCCAATTCACTACAAAGCGAGAATCCGAAAACGTTGCAACTTCAAATAGCACCCAATCCTTCCGAGTCGCAGTTAACCATCTATAATGTGCCACTTGAAAAAGGAGAAGTGAAAATTTTTGATATGTCCGGAAAGTTGGTTTTTGAAGGAATAAAGAATGAAGGAACGCCCCAGTTCTCGCATAATATGCAACCCTATCCGCCGGGCATGTATATTGTGCTATTGCGGGTGAATGACAAGCTATATTCGGGCAAATTTATTCTGAAGTAAAAGATTTAAAAGGATCGCCGAAAGAATAGATCTCATTCTGGCACTTTACCTGGGAGGCTGCAATGCGATATAACAAAATTTCATAAT
>Ga0209938_1000273_pt1 | contig 28171 bp, 26 predicted proteins | sample SalPonR2_C_D1_MG_FD_185708 | JGI IMG/M metagenome (GOLD analysis project Ga0209938, IMG submission 185708) | Salt pond soil microbial communities from South San Francisco under conditions of wetland restoration - Salt Pond MetaG R2_C_D1_MG... ... | reverse complement strand
TTGAACGAGATGGTCCTGACCGGCGTCAAGACCAACACGCCGCTGCACCTTCGCCTGCTCGAGGATTCCGGGTTCAAGGAGGGTGGGACGAATATCCACTACCTCGAGAAGTTGTTGGGGCGTTCTCCGGGCTGATCGGCCCATTGGGCTGCCGGGGGGCGACGCTTTCGTAGCCCGGGTTGGCGCAGCGCACCCCGGTTTCGAAAGCGTCGCGGCTTCGTTCGCGCCCGACCGCCAACCATCACCAACCATCAACCCGCCCCATCCGCGTCCATCTGCGTTCATCTGCGGTAGAAATCGCTTTTCCGAAGAAGCGCCGACAACGCTCACTTCAACAACTTCGTGACCTCCCGGAACCGCGGATGCGTCGCATCCACCATCAACTCGAACAACGCCATCTCCACGTTGCTGATCCGCGCTCCGGCATCGGCCAGGCGCTTGATGCCGGTGTCGCGGTTGACGACCGCGCGCGACGAGACGGCATCGGCGATGACGTGGACGGATCGGCCCTCGCGCAGCAGGGCCGCCGCCGTCTGCCAGACGCAGACGTGGGTCTCGATGCCGCACAGCAGGACCTGGTCGCGCTCTTCGTTGTCGCCGGCGAGAATCGCCTCGCGCAGGGTCTCGTCGCCGAGGCAGCCGAAGCTGGACTTGGCGTGCGGCGTCAGCCCGGCCAGCGGTTCCTGGAGTTCGTCGACGGTTTTCCCCAGTTTTTCCGGCAGCTGCTCGGCCCAGGTCACGGGGACTTCGAGCAGCCGGCAGGCCTGGATAAGGATGCGTTGGGCGCGGAGCATCGTGTCGCTTTCGTGCATCAGCCGGGCCAGCCGACCCTGGACGTCGACGACGATCAGCTGGCTGCGGTCGGGATCGAGGTGCTCGAGTGCGGGGTTCATGGGGGTCTCCGGAGCGGATGCCCGTCCAGCATAGCAGCGCGCTTCAGGCCCGCGCGGCGACCCAGAGGTCGACCCGCTCGATGCCGGCCCGCTTGAGTGCGCGGGTGCATTCGGCCAGCGTGGCGCCGGTGGTCATCACGTCGTCGACCAGCGCGACATGGCGCAGGCCGGGCGGCGGTCGCCGGCAGGCGAATGCGCCGCGCACGTTCGCGCGCCGGCGGCCGGCGGCCAGCGCCGACTGGGCCGGGGTCCGCCGGCGGCGCTGGAGCAGCCGGTGCACCGGCGGGCCGTCGATCGAGCGTGTCACGTCCGCGGCCAGCAGTTCGGCCTGGTTGAAGCCTCTACGCCATTGCCGGGACCAGTGCAGAGGGACGGGCACGAGCAGCTGCGGCCGGTCGGCGTCGCGGACGCGCGCGGCCAGCGTCTCGCCCAGCGCCCGGCCGGCCGCCAGGTCGCCGCGGAACTTGAACCGGTGAACCAGCGAGGCGGCCCCGGCGCCGTAGATCAGCGAGGCCCAGGCGGCGTCGAACGGCGGCACGCTGCGCGCGCAGTTGCCGCACACGGCAATCGTCCGCGGCAGCGGTTCCGCGCAGCGCCGGCAGCCGGTGCGCACCCACGGCAGGTCGTCGCGGCAGCCGTCGCACAGGTTGTCGTCGCCGGCGTCGTCGCCGCACAGTACGCAGCGCGGCGGCCAGACGGCCGCCAGCGTCTCGTCAACCACGCGGCGCAGGTCCAGGTTGACAAGCCCGCGCGCAGCTTTCGACAATACCCCACTGCCCATTCGAGACATCCTGCCATGTCGGCCACCGTTCCGTCCGCCCTCGACGCCTCCACGCCCACCGGTCCGCCAGCCCGTCACGACTGGACCGTCGAGGAGGTCCGGTCGCTGTTCGAGCAGCCGTTCGCCGACCTGCTGTTCCGGGCCCAGCAGGTGCACCGGATGCACTTCGATCCGAACGAGATCCAGGTTTCCACACTGCTGTCGATCAAGACCGGGCGCTGTCCGGAGGATTGCAAGTACTGCCCGCAGTCGGTGCGCTGGAACACCGGCCTGGACGAAGAAGAGCTGCTGCCGGTCGAGGTCGTGCGCGACGCGGCGCGCAAGGCGCGCGAGGCCGGCTCGCAGCGCTTCTGCATGGGCGCGGCCTGGCGCCGGCCGAAGGATCGACAGATCGAGCGGGTGATCGAGCTGATCGAGGCGGTGCGTGAAGAGGGCCTGGAGACTTGTCTGACGCTGGGCATGTTGACCTCCGAGCAGGCGGAAAGACTGCGCGAGGCGGGTCTGGACTACTACAACCACAATCTCGACACCTCGCCGGAGTACTACGAGGAAATCATCACCACCCGCACCTATACCGACCGTCTCGAGACGCTAGAGCACGTCCGGGCCAGCGGCATGAAGACCTGCTGCGGCGGCATCGTCGGCATGGGCGAGACGCGCGACGACCGGGCTGGGCTGCTGGTCCAGCTGGCCAACCTTCCGGAGCACCCGCAGTCGGTGCCGATCAATCAGCTGGTCCGGGTCCCGGGCACGCCGCTGGACGCCGTCGAGGAGCTCGATCCGCTGGAGTTCGTGCGCACCATCGCGATCGCGCGCATCCTGATGCCGACCGCGCGGGTCCGGCTGTCGGCCGGCCGCGAGGCCATGAGCGACGAGATGCAGGCGCTGTGTTTCCTGGCCGGCGCCAACTCGATCTTCTACGGCGATAAACTCCTGACGACCGGCAACCCCGACACCGACGCTGACCGCGAGCTGTTCGAGCGGCTCGGCATCCGCAGCGACGGCCCGCCGACCGACGCTTGATGCGCGGACGCCTGCAGGCCGAGCTGGCCGAGCGCCGGGCCGAGCGCGAGCGCGCCGGCCGGCAGCGCTCGCGACAGGTGGTCCGCGCTGCCGGGCCGTGCGCCCAGGCCGATGCGACCACGGATTCGCGCTGGATCGATTTCTGCAGCAACGATTACCTGGGCCTGGCGCGCGAGCCGTCGCTGCTTGACGCCGCCCGCCGGGCGGCCGGGGCCGGGTCGGGCGCCTCGGCGCTGGTGTCCGGGCACAGCATCGCGCATGCCGAGCTCGAGGCCGAACTCGCCGACTGGCTCGGCGCCGAGGCCGCGGTGCTGCTGCCCAGCGGCTACCAGGCCAATCTGGCGCTGGGTCCGACGCTTCTCGGCCGCGGCGATGCAGCGCTCGCCGACCGTCTGAACCACGCCTCGATCAACGACGGGCTGCGCCTGTCCGCGGCGCGCATCCTCCGCTATGCCCACGCCGACGCCGGCGATGCCGAGCGGCGCTGCGACACGCGCGTGCGCTGGCTGGCCACCGACAGCGTGTTCTCGATGGACGGCGACATCGCGCCGCTGGCCGATCTGGCCGCGCTGGCCGATCGCCGGGGCCTTGGCCTGTGGGTCGACGACGCGCACGGGCTGGGCGTGCTCGGTCCCGGCGGCCGCGGCGCGCTGGCCGCGGCAGGCGTCGTGCCGGATGCCCGGGTCGTGACCTTCGGCAAGTCGCTCGGCACCCAGGGCGCGGCGATTCTCGGTGATGCGGCGCTGGTCGATGAGCTCGTCAACCGCGGCCGCGGCGTGATCTACTCCACCGCGCTGGCGCCGATGCTGGTCGCGGCCACGCGCCACGCGCTCGACCGCCTGCGCACCGAAGCCTGGCGCCGCGAGCGCCTGCAGGCGCACGTCGATCGGTTCCGCGCCGGCCTTGCCCGGGTCGGCCTGCCGGTCCCGGCCTCGCGCACGCCGATCCAGCCGATCGTGCTCGGCGACGACCGGCGCGCGGTTGCCGCGTCCAGGGCACTGGAGCGGCGCGGATTCCTGGTCCGTGCGATCCGGCCGCCGACCGTTCCCGAAGGAAGGGCCCGGCTGCGGCTCACGCTCAGCGCGGCTCACGACGAGGCCGATATCGATCGGCTGGTCGAGGCGCTGAGCGAAGTGCTGGCGGAGACAGACGCATGACCGCGCCCACCGCGCAGCGATCGACCGGCATCGGCCTGGTCCACGGCTGGGCGATGCACGGGGGCTTGTTCGACGACCTCTGCGCGGCCTGGCCGGACCCGGACTGGTACCGGCTCGACCTGCCCGGCCACGGTCGACGCCGCGACCGGGCCTGGCCCGGTCCGATCGATGAACTGCTCGACGCGGTACTCGAGGGACTGCCGGAAGGGGCCTGGCTGGCCGGCTGGTCGCTCGGCGGCCTGATCGCGATGCAGGCCGCGCTGCGCGAGCCGCAGCGCTTCGCCGGATTGGTCCTGATCGCCGCCACGCCGAGCCTGGTCCGCCGGCCGCACTGGCCGCACGCGGTCGAGCCGGCCATGCTTCAGGCCATGGCGCTGGAGCTGGCCGAACATCCCGACGCCGTGATCCAGCGATTCCTGGCCCTGGAGATGCACGGCGCGGTGCACGCGAAGAGCGACCTGAAACGGCTGCGCGAGCGCGCGCTCGAACACGGCCGTCCGTCGCGCGCGGCGCTTCTTGCCGGGCTGCAGCACCTGGCTGCGACCGACCTCAGCGCCCGGCTCGGCGAACTCGATCTGCCCGTGGCCGTGATCGGCGGGCGGCGCGACAGGCTGGTTCCCTGGGCGGCCCTGGAGGCGATGGCCGAGCGCTTGCCGCGCGCCGAGGTGATCCGGATTCCGGGTGCGGCGCACGCGCCGTTCCTGACCGATCCCACTGCCGTTGCGTCGGCCATGCGACGATGGATGACCAGTCACGAATGAAGGACCGAAGGGTGTTCGATCGACGCCGGATCCGTCGCCGTTTCGGGCGCGCGGCCAATGACTACGCGGGCCGGGCGCGCCTGCAGGCCGAGGTCGCCGGCCGGCTGCTCGAGCGCCTCGACGGCCTGCGCTTCGAGCCGCGGATCGTCGTCGATCTCGGCTGCGGGCCGGGGCTGCAGGCCCGAGCGCTCACCGAACGTTTCGGCCAGGCGCGTGTGCTGGCCCTGGACCTGGCGCTGCCGATGCTTCGCCAGGCCCGCCGCCAGGCCGGCTGGCGCGGCCGTCGCTTTGCCCGCGTCGCCGGCGACGCCCACGCGCTGCCGCTGGCCGAGTCCAGTGTCGACCTGGTCTACTCGAACCTGATGCTGCAATGGTCCGACGACCTGCCAGCCGTGCTCAACGGCCTGCGCCGCGTCCTGAAGCCCGGAGGGCTGGTGCTCGTTTCGACCTTCGGGCCCGACACCCTCACCGAGCTGCGCCAGGCCTGGGCTGCGGTCGACGACGGCGAGCACGTCAGCCGCTTCACCGATGTCCAGACCGTCGGCGACTGCCTGGTGCGCGCCGGCTTCATGGAGCCGGTGCTCGACACCGACTGGATCACCACCACCTATCCTCATCCGCGCGGCCTGATCGACGAACTGCGCGCCATCGGTGCGACCGACGCGATGCGCCGACCCGACGTCGGTCTGACCTCGCCGGCCCGATTGCGACGGATGCTCGAGGCCTACGAGACTCATCGCCGTCCGGACGGGTTCGTGCCGGCGACCTGGGAGGTGGTCTATGCTTCGGCCTGGGCGCCCGAACCGGGCACCCCGATCCGTTCCTTCCACGGCGGCGAAGAAGCCTCGGTACCGATCGACGCGATCGGCCGTCGCCGCCGCGCACCGGAGAAGTCCTGATGGCCCTGGACCTGTTCGTGACCGGTACCGACACCGAGTGCGGCAAGACCGTGACAACCGCGGCGCTGGCCCGGGCGCTGATCGCCGACGGGCGGCGGGTGGCCTGCTTCAAGCCGGTCGCCTCCGGCTGCCGGATCACGCCTGACGGCCTGCGCAACGCGGACGCCGAGGCCCTGATCGACGCGATGAACGTCGAGCTGCCCTACGAGGCCGTCAATCCGATCGCCTTCGAGGCGCCGATCGCGCCGCACATCGCCGCCGAACAGGCCGGGATATGCATCGATCCTGCATCGATCTGCAGTCGAATTGCCGAGATCGAAGCCGACGTCCGCCTGGTCGAGGGGGCCGGCGGCTGGCAGGTGCCGCTCGGGCCTGCGCGCGACATGGCCGCGCTGCCGCGAGCGCTGGGCGCGGCCGTGGTGCTGGTCGTCGGCCTCCGGTTGGGCTGCATCAACCACGCCCTGCTGACGGCGCGGGCGATCCGCGCCGACGGCCTGCCGCTGGCCGGCTGGATCGCCAACGAGGTCGACCCGGACATGGAGGTCCGCGAGGCCAACGTGGCGTCGATCCGTGCCCGGATCGGCTGCCCGCTGATTGCCCGGCTGCCGCACGCCGCGCAGCCGGCGCTGGAATGGATCGAACCCGGGGCGCTGACCGGCGCGCGGGCCGCGTGATGCGCGCGGTTCCTGTGCTGGTCCTGGTGCTCGCGCTGGCCTCGGCCGGGCCGGTCCATGCCGTGGTCTGGCCGCTGCCGCCCGGCGACGACGTGGTCGGCGAATTGATCGAGGATCGCCTGCGCGGCGATCAGCGGCCGCTGGACCTGGCCCGCATGCACAACATCGGTCACAACGAGATCCGCGCCGCCAATCCGAACGTGGATCCGTGGTCGCCGGCGCCGGGCACGACGCTGACCGTCCCCCAGCTGCACGTCCTGCCGGAAGGCCCGCGCGAAGGCATCGTCGTCAATCTGTCGGAGCGGCGGATGTACTTCTTCGCCGACGACTGGCCGGATCGGGACGGGCCGGTGGTCGATACGCATCCGGTCGGCGTGGGCCTTTTCGACCGCGCCACGCCGGTCCTCACGACCCGGGTCACCGCGCGGCTGGAAGACCCGGCCTGGTATCCGAACGCCGCGACCCGGGCCTACTATGCCCGCGAGGGCCGCGACCTGCCGGCCCGGGTGCCGCCCGGCGCGGACAACCCGCTGGGCCGTCACGCGCTGGTGCTGGCCGACGACGCGCTGCTGATCCACGGCACGCACCGCCCCGACGGCGTCGGACTGGCGGTCAGCCAGGGCTGCATCCGGCTGTTTCCCGAAAGCATCGCGTGGTTGATCGAGCAGGTCCCGGTCGGCACGCCGGTGCGCATCGTCGATCAGCCGGTGCGGACCGGCTGGCGTGACGGGGTGCTGTACCTGGAGATCGATCCGGTCGAGGAGGGGTTGCCGGACTGGCCGACGGTTCGAGCCCGGCTGGAACGGGCCATTGACGAGCGGCCGGGGGCCAGGCTGGACCTGGGTCGGGCCGAAGCGGCATTGCAGGCGGCCGACGGCGTACCCGTCGCGGTCGGCAGACCGGATTGAATCGCTCCGGGCCCGGCCCGGAGCGACGAGGCGAAATGCCCCGGTTTACTTGCGCTGGAGGTCTTCCAGCGCCCGGTCGAGCTTGCGCTCGAGATCGGTGCAGCAGTTCTGCGAGGCGTCGGCGGCGGCCTGGGCGGCGCGCGCGGCTTCCATCGCCTGCTGGATCGAGCTCTGCGCGGCTTCGATGCGCGCCGTGGCTTCGGCGGCCATGCGTTGGGCTTCGGCGGCCTCGGCGCGCACTTCTTCGAGCTGGGAGGTGGTTGCGCAGCCGGCGGCCATCGCCAGTGCGAAGCCGCCGATCAAGGCCTTCAGCGCCGTCGTGCGGGGGGAACGGTTCATGATGATCTCCTGCAGGTTCGAATGCATTCGGTGAGGGTGGAAAAACGCGGTCGATTGCGCCCGTCGGCGATCGACAGCGATATAATGACGCATGTTCCGGGGACGTACAAGGCAACCCGCGATCCGAAGTCGGATCGGCGCGGTCGGAAGCCCTTGCGTTCCGGGTGTTCGGCGGCCGGCAGTCCGTCGATCCGAGCGCGATTCCGCCGGGCCCTCGAGCGAGGTGCCGGGCCATGGATCGACTCGAAAATTCATGCCGCGTTCCGGGAACTTCGACGATCGGAACGCGTCATAACCAGTGCCTAGCGCTAGGCGCGGATCCGCTTTCCTCCCTGAGCGGGTCCACCTCTGGATTCGGTATCGTCCCCAAACCGGATCCAACTCCGAGGCCCCGGGTTCTCCCTCTCCCGGGGCCTCTTTTTATTTCGGCCGCCGGTGGCTTCGGTTCCGTGTTTCGACGGACGGATGGGCGATGGCCCTGGGAGGGGCGTGCGCTAGGGAAGAGGGACGAAGGACGAGTGAAACAACCCGCTCCCGGATCGATGTGGTCTGCTCGCCGCGAGCCTGTCCCGACTTCCACTCGCCCCTGGTCCCTGGTCCCTCCTCGAAAACCCGTATCCTGAACTCGTTTCCCGGCTGCGGCCGGTTCGTTGGATCCTGAGGAGTACGCATGACTGTCGAATTGCACGTCGTGGTGCTGGCCGCCGGGGAAGGTCGGCGGATGAATTCCGACCGGCCGAAGGTGCTGCAACCGCTCGGCGGAACCCCGATGCTGGGCCACGTGCTGGCCGCCGTCGATGCGCTGGATCCGGTGGCCGTGCACGTAGTGATCGGCGCCGGGGCCGATGCCGTCCGGGCCGCGTTCGAAGACGACCATCCGGCAATCCGCTGGATCGAGCAGCGCGAGCGGCTGGGAACCGGCCATGCCGTCCAGCAGGCCGTGCCCGGACTTCCGGCCGGCGCGCGGGTGCTGGTGCTGCCCGGCGACATGCCGCTGGTGCGTCCCGAAACGCTGCGCCCGCTGATCGATGCGACTGCACCGCTGGCCCTGCTGAGCTTCATGGCTGGCGATCCGACCGGCTACGGGCGCATCCTGCGCGACGAAGCCGGCCGGGCGGTCGGCATCCGCGAGGAGCGCGACGCCGACGAGGCCGAGCGTGCGATCCACGAATCCAACAGCGGCGTGTTGATCGCCGAACGCGACCGGCTGGCCGACTGGCTGGAGCGGATCGGCAACGACAACGCGCAGGGCGAGTTCTACCTGACCGACTGCATCGCGCTGGCCGCGGCCGACGGCTGCGCGGTCGATGCGATCGTCTGCGACGATCCCGACGACGTGCGCGGCGCCAACGACCGGGCCCAGCTGGCCCGACTCGAACTCGTCCTGCAGCAGCGCCGCCGTGCTGCGCTGATGGCCGCCGGCGTGTCGCTGCCGGTGCCCGACGCGGTGCAGCTGCGCGGGCCGGTGACGGCCGGACGCGACGTGCGGATCGACGCAGGCGCGCTACTCGAGGGCGGGAATCGGCTGGGTGACGGCGTCGAGATCGGTCCTGGCTGCGTGCTCCGCGACTGCCGGCTGGCGGCCGGGACGCGGGTCGAGCCGTATTCCGTGCTCGAGGGCGTCGAGACCACCGGCGCCTGCACCATCGGTCCATTCGCGCGATTGCGTCCGGGCACCGTGCTGGCGGCCGGCGTGAAGATCGGCAATTTCGTCGAGACCAAGAACGCGCGGTTCGCGGAGTCCGCCAAGGCCAGCCACCTGACCTACGTCGGCGACGCGCAGGTCGGCAGCGGCGCGAACCTCGGCGCCGGCACGATCACCTGCAATTACGACGGCGCGAACAAGCATCCGACGGTGATCGGCGCGGACGCCTTCGTCGGCTCCAACAGCGCGCTGGTCGCGCCGGTCACGATCGGCGAGCGGGCCACGATCGGTGCCGGCAGCGTGGTCTCCGGCCAGGTCCCCGGCGACGCGCTGACCGTGGCCCGAGTCCGCGCGCGCAGCATTTCCGGCTGGCGCCGGCCGGTGAAGAAAACCGGCGAATCCTGACCGCGACACTGGCAGCGGCCACGGCCGTGCGGTATTCTGCACGGCTTACAGCCCCAACACGTATTCGAGAGCAAGCTTCATGCGCAGACGCCAACGACCCGAGGACGAAGCCGAGATCAACATCACTCCGATGCTCGACATCGTGTTCATCATGCTGATCTTCTTCATCGTCACCACGTCCTTCGTCCGTGAGCAGGGCCTGGACATTTCCCGTCCGCAGCAGGCCGACAATCCGCCGCCGCAGCAAGAGGACGCCGGTCAGATCGTGGTGCGGATCGACCAGCTCAGCCAGATCACCGTCAACGATCGGCCGGTCGACGATCGCGCGGTCCGCGCCAACCTCGAGCGCGAGCGCGCCCAGAAACCGAAGGCGCCGCTGATCGTCGCCTCGCACCCGGACGCCGACACCAATTCGCTGGTGCTGGTGCTCGACGCTGCCAACATCGTCGGCATCGACAACATCAGCGTCGCGACCACCAAGTAGCGACGCAGGTCTTCGCGCCGCGTCCCACGAGGAGGAGTCATGAGCGAAATCGAAACCCGAACCGAATCCCCGAGCCCCGGCGGCGACGAAAAGGAGCTTCGGCTCTGGTCGACGCTGCTGCACCTGTCGCTGCTGGCCGGCCTGATCATCCCGCTGGGCGGGCTGATCGTGCCGATCGTGATCTACATCCTGAAGAAGGACGACATTCCCGGCCTGGAGCCGCACTGGCACGTCGTGATCAACTGGATGATCAGCGCCCTGATCTACTTTGCCGTATGTCTCGTGCTTTTCATCATCGTCATCGGCGTCTTCCTGATGTGGGCGCTGGGTCTGCTCTGCCTGATCTTTCCGATCATCGGCGCGATCAAGGCCAACGACGGCGAGGTCTGGAAATATCCGCTGTCGATCGAGTTCTTCGGCAAGAACGCCTGACCCCGGCGGGCGCCCGCAGTCCGATCGGGCGCCCCGGTGGAAAAGCACCGGTTGCGCCCCGATATCGGGAGTTGTATGTTGGGGTCGTGCCAGTAGCTGCGCGAAACCTTCGGACAGAAGCGCGCCGGATGCGGCGCTGAGTCTTCACGGCCGGTTTGCCGGCCCGCTTTGCAGGTACCGCATGAGCGAATCATCGAACTCCATCCCGACCCCCTCGACCCGCAAGCCGCCGCTGGTGAAATCCAGCGCGATCTTCTTCGGGCTGACCAATCTGGCGGCCATCACCATCGTCCCGTACTGGGGCATCGTGCACGGCTACTCGGCCGAGGCATGGATCGCCGCTGCGATTCTGCTGACGCTCGGCGGCATGAGCATCACCACCGGCTACCACCGGCTGTGGTCCCACCGGACGTTCAAGGCCGCCTGGCCGGTCCGGCTGATGCTGGCCTTCTTCGGCGGCATGGCGCTCCAGAACAGTATCTACGTCTGGGCTGCGCGCCACCGCATCCATCACCGCCACGTCGATGACGTCGAGCGCGACCCGCACTCGATCCGGACCGGCTTCTGGCATGCCCATATCGGCTGGATGCTGCGCAACTGGCCGACCAGCGAGGTCGATTTCAGCCAGGTCCGCGACCTGGAGAAGGACCCGATCGTGATGTGGCAGCACCGCCTGTACTGGCCGCTGGTCTGGACGAGCAACCTGGGCATTCCGCTGCTGCTGGGTTGGATCACCGGCGACTGGATCGGCATGTTCCTGCTGGCCGGCGTCCTGCGCCTGGTCGCCAGCCATCACTTCACGTTCTTCATCAATTCGCTGGCCCACACCTGGGGCCGCCGTCCGTACAGTGAAGACAACACCGCAGTCGACAACGGCGCCATCGCGCTGCTGACATGGGGTGAGGGGTACCACAACTATCACCACGCCTTCCAGGCCGACTACCGCAACGGCATCCGCTGGTGGCAATACGACCCGTCGAAGTGGCTGATCAACACACTGGCCTGGTGCGGCCTGGTCACCGACCGCAAGCGCGTGCCGTCGTTCCGCATCCGTCGGGCGCGCCTGGTGATGGAATTCGCCCGGCTGCAGCGCCGTATCGAACAGGGTGCGCCGTCGACCTGGCGCGAGCGGTTGGACCACGAGCTCGGCCAGTTCCGCGACACCATCGGCCAGTGGCAGGCCGTCCAGCGTCGCCGCGTCGAGGCCGGCGCCGACGCCTTGAAGGACCGCTGGTCGCGCACCGAAATGCACACCCGCGTCAAGGAACTCGAATACCGCCTCAAGATGCAGCAGAAGCGCCTGCGCGCCCTGACCCGCAGCCTGGAGCCGCAGGCCGCCTGAGCTTGGTTCGCTGCTGTGTTTTGTTACCGCAGATGAACGCCGATGAAGGCAGACAAGAGCGGAGAACTGCCGCGGTTTGCAGGAGCGTGCGGCGGCCGCCGCAGACTCAGTGATTGACTGCGGGTCATTTCCGACAAGCCCTGATTAGCCGCATGGCCCACTAGCGCTGGAAACTCAGGACCTCCGGGCCTCTCGCCTTTTGTTCGCTTCTTTCATCTGCGGGAGAAGCTGTTTTTCTCTCTCGAGCGGTTGCCTCGTTGCTGGTTCAGCGCTCCGGCAGGCCGAAGAACGCCCGCGCGTTCGCCGTGGTCTGCTCGGCAAGATGGACCGGCGAGACGCCGCGCAGGGCGGCGACGGTGCCGCCGATCCAGGGCAGCCACTGGGGCTCGTTGCGGTGGGTGCGCTGCTTCGGCCGGAGGTTGCGCGGCTTGAGGTAGGGCGCATCGGTTTCCAGCATCAACCGGCTCTCGGGGATCTCCGGGACCAGCGACTTCAACTCCTTTCCGCGACGTTCGTCGCAGACCCAGCCGGTGATGCCGACGTGACAGTCCAGGTCCAGGTAGTCGTACAGCGCGCGCTTCGAGTCGGTAAAGCAGTGAACGACGGCCGGACCGATCCGGTCGCGGAACTCGCGCAGGATGGCGAGGAAATCGTCGTGGGCCTCGCGCTGGTGCAGGAACACCGGCTTGCCGCAGGACACGGCCAGTTCCAGCTGACGCTCGAAGGCGCCGCGCTGGACGGGGCGCGGGGAGAAGTCGCGGAAGTAGTCCAGCCCGCATTCACCGACCGCGACGACCTCGTCGAGATCGTGCAGCGCGGCCAGGTGTCCGGCCGCCTCGTCGGTCAGCTCCGAGGCCAGGTGCGGATGCACACCGGCCGTCGCGAACAGCATGCCGGGGCGCTCCCTGGCCAGCGCCAGCGCACGGTCGCTGCCGGCGACCGATGCGCCGGTCAGCACCATCTGCACGACGCCGGCCCGCTGTGCGTTCTCCAGCACCTCCGGCCAGTCGTGGTCGAAGCTTTCGTGGCCGAGGTTGAGGCCGATGTCGATCCAGTCCATGGGCAAGGAAGCCGATCTATCGCGCCGCGCGAGATGGTCGCTCGGGCGCGGGGAGCGCCAGCCGTGCGCCGAACGCCGCGCCACACAGCGGCGGTGCGGCGTGCAGCACGGCGATCGCGGCCCCCTCGCGCAGCGCGGCAGCCAGGATCACCGCAGGAATCGCCATCAGGACACCGGCGGCCAGGGCCAGGGCGAGGCGCCGGCCGAGCAGCGCGGTGACCAGGCCGGCCACGCCGCCGCCGATCAGGCCGGTGACCAGCAGGATTGCCGCCAGCCAGGGGCCGGCTTCGCCGTGGGCCAGCCGCGCGTTCATTTCGCCGAGCAGCACGAAGGCGTCGATGGCCGAACGCAGGGCCTCCTGGATCGAGACGCCGAGAACCAGGCCGCTGAGCAGCGCCGCCGGAGGATTGCGTAACCACGGACTCATGTCCGGCAGTGTACCGGTCCGGAGCAGTGGGTCGGCTATACTGGTCGTCACGATGATCCGCCCGCCTGCATGACCTCCATGCCGAAGATTTCGCCGAGCCCGGCTACCTGATCCATGCGTCCACCCGATCGAACGCGCCTGCTGAGCGCCCTGAACGGCGTCTCGTGGACGATCGGGCTGGCCTTGCTGGTAGTGCTGCTGGCCATGACCGCCGTGCTCCATCGCGAACTGGCCGCGCGCGAGGAGCGCACGATCCAGGCCCGGCTCGATGCGCGGGTCGCCCAGGTCCAGGCCGAACTGGTGGACGCGGCCGACGAGCATGCGGCGATTCACCGACGCATGGCCATCCGAATGGGTTTCGGCCCCGATTTCGATCCTGAAATCTGGCGGGCCGACGCGCTCAGCCTGATGGCCGACTTCTCGTATTACGATCGGCTGGCCGTGCTCGATCGCGCGATGAACGTGCTGGTGTTCGAGGGGCCGCCCGAGGCCGGGCTGGCCGCCGGCAGGCCGTTTCCGATCGGGGCCGCGGCGCTTCGCCGGCTCGAGCAGCAGCCCTTCGAGGAAGGCGCGATGGCGCTGGAGCCGCTGCCGCTGGCCGGAAGACCGCACGGACTGTTGTTCATGACCGCCGCGCCGGACGGTGCGAAACCGGGCTGGCTCGCCGCCGTCATCGAACTGCCGGCGGCGATCGCCGCCGAACTCGATGACCATGAATTCGCCGACATCGCGCTGCGCTCGCGGGTGCCGGGCGCGCGATTCCGGCTGCCGGCCGAAGTTGCGGCGGACGCCTTCGAGGACGGCTATACGCGACCCCTGGAGATTGGCCTGGACGACGGCCAGAGCCGCCTGGAATTCGAGCTGACTCTGCGCCCCGAGGCCCGGGCCAGGATGGCCAGCGGACTTCCCGAAACCGTGCTGGGGCTGGGCAGCGTGCTGGCCCTGCTGACCTCGATCGCCGCGCTGCTGGCCATGGCGTCGGCGCGCCAGACCCGCTTCCTCGCGCTGGCCAATCGCAACCTCAACGATGAAATCCAGGACCGGGAACTGGCCGAACAGGAGCTGGCGTTCCTGCTGACCCACGATGCGTTGACCGGCCTACCGAATCGCACCGGCATGATGCAGACGCTGGATCGGGCCGTGGAGCGACGCGCCCCCGGTCGCGGCCTGGCCGTGCTGTACCTGGATCTCGACCAGTTCAAGGACATCAACGAAACGCTCGGTCATCACATCGGCGATGAGCTGCTGCGGCAGCTGCCGGTGCGGCTCGGTCGCGTGCTCGACCCGGCCGACCGGATCGGCCGCCTGGGCGGCGATGAGTTCCTGGTCGTGGCCGAACGGCGAACGCGTGAACGCATCCGCCAGCTGGCCGAGTCGCTGCTGGCGGCGTTCGAAACGCCGTTCGATCTGGAAGGCAACGCGCTGTTCGTGACCGTCAGCATCGGGGTCACGGTCCGCGAGGACCAGCAGTCCGCCTCGGCCCTGATCCAGAATGCCGATGCGGCGCTCTACCGCGCCAAGCATCTCGGCAGGAACCAGTACGCCTGGTTCACGCCCGACCTGGTGGCTGAAGTCGAGCGCCGCCTGAGCATGAGCCGGGCGATTCGCGAAGCTCTCGACGCCGAACGGTTCCACGTTGTCTACCAGCCGGTCGTCGACCTGGAAACGCTCGAGATGCGTGGCGTCGAGGCGCTGCTGCGCTGGCCGCAGGATGAACATCCGGCGATCCCCCCGCGTGAATTCGTGCGCGTTGCCGAAGAAACCGGCCTGGTCCATCGACTCGGCCTGTTCGCGCTGGAGCATGCGCTCGACGACCTGCAGGGCTGGTGGCAGGAGTTCGGCACAGGCCCCTGGCTGGCGGTGAACATCTCGGGCGCGCAGTTCCGCGAGCCGAACTTCGTCGATGAACTTCACCAGCGCCTCCGCGCCCGCGAGGTGCCGCCGGATCGGCTGCACCTGGAAATCACCGAAGACGTGCTGATCGAGAATCTGGACCGCAACCGCGCCATCCTCGAGCGACTCGACCGATTAGGCTTCGCGCTGGTCGTCGATGATTTCGGCGTCGGGTACTCGTCGATGGCTTACATCAAGAACTTCCCGATTTCGGCGATCAAGATCGACCAGGGTTTCATCCGTGACCTCGAGTCCGACCGCGACGACCAGGCGATCACCCGGGCGCTCTGCGACCTGTCGCAAACACTGCGCCTGGGGACCGTCGCCGAGGGCGTCGAAGTTCCCGCCCAGCTGGCCATGCTCCGCCGCTTCGGTTGCCCGCTGGGGCAGGGTTTCCTGTTTCTCGAGCCGTCCGGTCCCGAAGTGATCCGTGAGGTGCTGGCCGGAAGCCGCTCCTGGATCGACCGCTCGGAACCGGTGCTGGGCCCCTGACGATCCCTGCGCTTGTCTGAAGCCCGGCGCTGTGGCAATCTACGTCCATGAACCGCAGTGACCGTTCCGCCCCTGCCCGAGCCCTGTGCCGCGAAGCGCTGCGACGCCGCCGTCGCGCCCAGCCCGGCTGGACGGAAACCTGACGCCTCGACGGCGTAGACCCAGAAGCATGTTTCCGAACCCAGCCCCGACCGGCTGGGTTCTTTCGTTTCAGGCCTGACCGAGAGATTCGATGAAGCATTTCCTGACCACCGAGGACCACACGCGTGACGAGCTGCAGGCGTTGCTCGATGTGGCCGACGACATCCGCCGCGACCCGGTTCGGAGCGACCTGTCCGGCAGGACCATCGCGCTGCTGTTCCTGAACCCATCGCTGCGCACCCGGACCTCGTTCGAGATCGGCGCCTACCACCTCGGCGCGCACGCCGTCGTGCTCGAGCCCGGCAAGGGCGCCTGGGGCATCGAGTTCGAGCCCGGCGTCGTCATGGACGGCGACGCTGAAGAACATATCGCCGAAGTCGCCGGCGTGCTGTCGCGCTACTGCGATGCGCTGGCCATCCGCGCCTTTCCGCAGTTCGAGGACTGGTCGGTGGATCGCGAGGACCGGGTCATTCGCGCGCTTGCCCAGCACGCCACGGTGCCGGTGATCAACATGGAAACCATCGTCCACCCCTGCCAGGAACTGGCCCTGATGCGTGCCGTCCAGGACCGGCTCGGCACCCCCGATGGAAAGAAGTTCGTGCTGACCTGGACCTATCACCCGAAACCGCTGAATACCGCCGTGGCCAACTCCGCGTTGTTGATCGCCACCAAGTTCGGCATGGATGTCACGCTGTTGATTCCCGAAGACGCCTATCGTCTCGACGAGCGCTACATGGGCGCGGCCGAAACCCAGTCCACCGCCTCGGGCGGCGCCTTCCGCGTGACCACCGACATCGACGAGGCCTACAGCGGCGCGGAATTCGTCTACGCCAAGAGCTGGGGCCCGCTCCCGCTGTACGGCCGCCCCGCCGAGCAGTCGGCGTTGAACGCGAAGTACAAGCACTTCATCGTCGACGAGGCCAAGATGGCGAAGACCGACAGCGCGTGGTTCAGCCACTGCCTGCCGTTGCGGCGCAACGTCAAGGCGACCGATGGGGTGATGGATGCCGAGTACTGCGTAGCCATCGACGAGGCCGAGAATCGGCTTCATGTGCAGAAGGCGTTGCTTCTGAATCTGATGAGTGACTAGGGGAAAGGGACGAGTCGACCGTACCGAGTGAAGAGATGACTCGTCCCTCGTCGCTGACCCCGCGCCCCTGAACCGAGCGGGCGGAGAGGCCGCAACGATGGACCTTGCGATATTTCGAGATCGAAACCATGACCACACAACGAATCAGCCCGGTTGGCGTTTTGCCCACCCACATCGCAGATTCAACCCAACGTCACGGAACGGCAATCGCCGCTGTTTACCTGTTGGAGGGCGCTTGCGCGCGAATGGGCTCTGCCGAGGCCACCCTTCGGCCGCAGGCGGCCTCCAACAGGCCGGGCGGAGCGCGAGTTGGCCTTTGACTTGTCCCGCCGTCAGCGCCGCCGAGAAGTGCAGGGGACCCGAGAGCAGGCCGGGAGGCGATGTTCGCGCAGCCTTTTTCGGGTACTTTTTGGCCTCGATTGTCATGACAAGCGCACCTCGCCGAAAGCCCCCGAAGCGGGCGGGCGAAACGCTTTTGACGTTGACTTTGAAGAACGACCAGCCAGCGATAACGGCTGAATGACCAGGAACCGAGATCAAGACCCCATGACCACAGAACGAATCGTCCTCGCCTTCTCCGGCGGCCTCGACACCAGCTACTGCGTACTGGCCCTGAAGAACCAGGGCTATGACGTCCACACCGCCTTTGTCGACACCGGCGGGGTGTCGCCCGAGCACAAGCAGTGGATCGCCGAGCGCGCCCGCGTGCTGGGTGCGGCCGAGCACCACGAGCTCGACGCCGGCCCGGCGCTGTGGGACGCGTTCGTCGTGCCGTTGCTGTGGTCCGGGGCACGGATGCTCGAGCAGTACCCGATGCTGTGCTCGGATCGCTACGTCATCGTGCAGCGTTGCCTGGAGCTGGCCGATCGGCTCGGCACGAAGCGCTTCGCGCATGGCTGCACCGGCATGGGCAATGACCAGCTGCGCTTCGACCAGTCCGTGCGCAGCCTCGGCGACTACGTGATCCACGCACCGATCCGCGATCTGCAGCGCGAGACTGCGAACGTTCGCGCGCACGAGTTGGAGCTGATGGCCGAGGCCGGCGTCGAGGTGCCGGAATCCTCGTCGAAGTACTCGATCAACGAGAACCTGCTGGGCGTCACCCTGTCGGGCCAGGAGATCGATCGTTTCGATGCGCCGGCCGACGACACCCGGGTCTGGTGCCGGCCGCGCTCGGAGTGGCCGGCGGGGGCGGCGGAGTGGACGATCGGGTTCGACGCGGGCCGGGCCGTCACGCTGGACGGCGAGGCGCTGGACGGCCCGGTATTGCTCGAGCGGCTTAACCGCGAGGTCGGTGCCTGGGGCGTGGGCCGTCATCTCTACACCGGTGATGTGTCGATCGGGCTGAAGGGCCGGATCGTCTTCGAGTGCCCGGGCGTGGACGCGCTGATGGCCGCGCACAAGGCGCTGACCGAGTGCGTCCAGACCCGCTACCAGAACCAGTTCGCGCAGACCATCGCGGCGCGTTGGGCCGAGCTGGTCTACACCGGGTTCTTCTTCGAGCCGCACAAGGCCGACCTCGAGGCCTACCTGGAATCGGCCAACCGCTTCGTCACCGGCGAGGTCCGGCTGGCCAGCGAAGGCGGCGGCCTGATGGCCGTGGCCGTGGATTCGCCCTACATCCTGGCCGACCCGGACGCGGTCTATGCCCAGTCGGCCAGCTGGACGCCCGAAGAGGCCGAGGGCTTCGTCAAGCTCATCGGGCAGTCGTCGACGCTGGCGGCGAAGGTGCGGCGTTCGTGAGCGTGACCGAAACGCCGAACGTCGCCGAACTCGACTCGATCCTCGAGCATCTGGGTGTCCTGATCGCCGACGACACCCAGAACCCGCCCCGCGCGATCACCGCCGGTTCGCCGATGTTCGCGCACGTTCGCGACGTCCTGCCGCCGGAGTTCGAGGTCGAGACCGTCGACCACGGCGGCGGCCACGTCACCCTGCACGCGCGGCGGGGCACGCCGACGATGGTGTTCAACTGTCACCTCGATACGGTACCGGTCGGCGAAGGCTGGTCGGTGCCGCCGCTGGAACTGACCGTGAAGGACGGCCGCGCCTGGGGCCGCGGAAGCTGCGACATCAAGGGCGCGGCGGCCGCGCTGCTGCACGTGGCCGCGACCACCGATGCGCCGATGGCGCTGCTGTTCACGACCGACGAGGAAGGCGCGGGCGGTTGCTGCGTGAAGAATTTCCTCGATGCCGGTCATGCGGCCGACTACGCGACCGCGGTGATCTGCGAGCCGACCGGCAACCGCGCTGTGCTCTCGCACCGCGGATACCTGTCGGTCAAGGGGCGGTTTTCCGGCGTGGCCGGCCATTCGTCGGAATTCCGCGCGCTCGAGGACTCGGCGGTGCACGCCGCCGGCCGCTGGATGGCCGCCGCGCTGGCCCACTGCGGGTCGGAAGCCGACGCCGGGCGGCCGACCTGCTTCAACATCGGCACCGTCACCGGCGGCATCAAGAGCAACGTGATCGCCGACCGCTGCGACCTGCACTGGTCGGCGCGGCTGGCGCCGGGCGGCGACAACCGGGCGCTGTTCGATGCCGTCGCCGGCCTGGCCGGCGCGGACCGGCGTGCCGACTGGCAGGTCCCGTTCTCGGGGCCGCCGCTGCCGGCCGCCGGCCGCGAATCGGCCGGCGCGCGCGCGTTCGCTGCGGACCACGGGCTGGCGATCACCGAATCGGTCGATTTCTGGACCGAGGCCGCGCTGTTCTCGGCCGCCGGACTCGATGCGCTGGTCTGCGGTCCGGGACACATCGAGCAGGCGCATATCGTGGATGAATGGGTGGCGCTGGATCAGCTGCTGGCCGCCTGGGCCCAGTATCGGTCGCTGGTGGAGCGGGGCGCATGAACGACGTTCGTCCGGTGGTCCAGTCCACCGTCGTCGAGCTGCTCGGCCAGCTCGGCTCCTCGCGCGAGGCGCGCCAGTACCTCGATCAGTTCTCGCGGGTCAACGAGAGCCGTTTCGCCGTGATCAAGGTCGGCGGCGGCATCCTGGCCGACCAGCTCGATGAACTGGTCGCCGCGCTGGCCTTCCTGCATCGCCTCGGGCTGTATCCGATCGTGCTGCACGGCGCCGGCCGCCAGCTCGACGACGCGCTGGCCGAGGCCGGGATCGAGACGCGCAAGCACGACGGCCTGCGCGTGACCACCGAGGACGTGATGGCGGTTGCCCGGCCGGTGATCTATCGCGAGAACGCCAGGCTGGTCGATGCGCTGGAGCGCCACGGCGTCCGCGCACGCGGCCTGCTGCACGGCGTGTTCGACTGCGAGTTCGCCGACCGCGAGCGGCTCGGCCTGGTCGGGCGGGTCCGCTCGGTCGATCTCGATTCGGTCCGCGGCGCGGTATCGGCCGGCGCCCTGCCGGTGGTCGCCTGTCTCGGCGAGTCGCGGGCCGGCCAGGTCATGAACATCAATGCCGATATCGCCACGCGCGAACTGGTCTGGGCGATCCGGCCCTACAAGATCATCTTCCTGACGCCCACCGGCGGCCTGCTCGACGAGGACGGCAGGGTGATCTCGGCGATCAGCCTGACCCACGATTACCAGAACCTGATCGGCCAGGACTGGTTGCATTCCGGCATGCAGCTGAAGCTGGCGCAGATTCGCGACATGCTCGAGCCCTTGTCGCCGTCGGCCTCGGTGTCGATTACCTCGGCCGGCAAGCTCACCCGCGAATTGTTCACCCACACCGGCGCCGGTACGCTGGTCCGGAAGGGCGAGGCGATCGAATGGTTCGACGCGATCCCGGACGAGCGCAGGGCCGATCTGCAGACCCTGCTGGAAAGCAGTTTCGGTCGCGCGCTCCGGCCCGACTGGCTGGCCCGCCGCAAGCAGCTCGGTCTGTTCCTGGCCGAAAGCGGGCGGGCCGCGGCACTGGTGCTCGACGGCCATGACGGCGTCCCGTATCTCGACAAGATCGTCGTCACGCCCGAGGCCCGCGGTGAAGGTCTGGGTGCCGCACTGTGGCAGGCGCTGCGCGCGAAGTGCCCGAGCATGTACTGGCGCGCCCGGGCCAACAACCCGATCGCGCCGTGGTACTTCCAGCAGGCCGACACCTGCGACCGACGCGCCGGCTGGGTCGTCTATACCATAGGCATCGAGTCCCCCGACCAGCGCGCCCGCCTCGTCGACGACGCCGCCGCGCGCGATTCTGGGTGGGTCGAAGGAGCGGGCGGTGCTTGAAAAGGGCTTTTCTACTGCAGATGAACGCGGATGGACGCAGATAAAGGCAAATGGAATCCTCATTACGCAGGAATCTCAGCCACGATTGCGTAACGTCCTGGAATCGGATTCGAAGGATGGATTCCCATCACAAGCGAGATTCCAGCCCAGCACCGGACGGACAGTAAGGCCGCCTGTTGGAGGGCGCTTGCGCGCGAACTCCCGGCCAACCAAAGCCTTCGCCCGCAAGCGGCCTCCAACAGTCGAACTGGGGCCAAAAAGGGCTTTCGAAGGGGCATTTCGGTGACCCCAAGCAGGTTCGAGATCGTGACCCGAAGGCGAGAGCGAAAGCGGTGATGTGGATCTGGGATTTGTCACGCTTTGATTGTTATCTGCGTTCATCCGCGTCCATCTGCGGTAAATCAAACAGACAACAATGGATATGAACGAAGAACACCACCATCGCCTGGCGCTGATCGGCGCGCGGGGGTATACCGGCCGGGAGTTGCTGGAGCGGGTGATGCGGCATCCGTCGATCGGCCTGGCGCTGGCCTCCAGCGGTGCGCAGGCCGGGCGGCCGATCACCGACGAGGTGCCGGACTGGCCCGATCCCGCGCAGGAGTTCGTTGCGCTGGGCCCTGAGCAGGTCGCCGAGGTCGACGCCGACCTGTGGGCGCTGGCCGTGCCGAACGGTGCCAGCGGACCGTGGGTGGCGGCGATCGAAGCCGCGCATCCGGACGCGGTCATCATCGACTTCGGCGCCGACTACCGCTTCGATCCGGACTGGGTCTACGGATTGACCGAGTTCAATCGCGAGGCGCTGGTCGGCGCGAAGCGGATCAGCAACCCCGGCTGCTATGCGACCGGCGCGCAGTTCGGCCTGCTGCCGATCCGCGATCGGCTGGCCGCGCCGCCGGTGGTGTTCGGCGTGTCGGGCTACAGCGGGGCCGGGCGAACGCCGTCGCCGCGCAACGACCCGGAGCGGCTGGCCGACAACCTGATTCCGTACGCGCTGAGCGGGCACGTGCACGAGCACGAGATCAGCGCTCATCTCGGCCGGCCGGTGCGCTTCCACCCGCACGTGGCGGCGTTCTTTCGCGGCATTTCACTGACGATCTCGGTCACCTTGACCGAACCGTTCACAGCCGCCGGCCTGCTGGCCGGGTTCGAGGCGGTGTACGGTGACGAGGCGCTGATCGCGGTGCGCGAGCAGGTGCCCGAAGTGCGCGACCTGGTCGACGGCCGCGGCCTGCCCAGGGCGGGCCTGGCGGTCGGCGGGTTTTCCGTCGACGAGCGCGACGGCCACCGGGCGACCTTCGTCGTGGTGCTGGACAACCTGTTGAAGGGCGCCGCCGGCCAGGCGCTGCAGAATCTGAACGTTGCGCTGGGCCTGGACGAGCGGCTCGGCCTGGAGGACCTGACATGAGCGACCCGATCTGGAAGAAGAGTGGCAGCGCGGCCGTGCCCGAGGCGGTCATGCGCTTCCTGGCCGGCCAGGACGTGGTGCTCGACCGCGAACTGCTGCCGTTCGACATCCGCGCGAGTCGCGCCCACGCCCGCGGCCTGGCCCGCATCGGTTTGCTGTCCGACGAGCAGGCCGGCGCGATCGGCCGTGAGCTCGACGCGCTGGCCGATGCCTTCGCCGACGGCGAGTTCGTGCTCGACGAGCGGTTCGAGGACGGCCATTCGGCGATCGAGTCCTGGCTGACCGAGCGACTCGGCGAGACCGGCAAGCGCATCCACGCCGGTCGCTCCCGCAACGACCAGGTGGCCGTGGCGCTGCGGCTGTACCTGCTCGACCGGCTCGACCGACTGCGCGAGATCGCGCTGGCGGTCGCCGGGGTGGCGCTCGATCGCGCCGAGAACGAGCGCGACGTGCCGCTGCCCGGGCATACGCATCTGCAGCAGGCCATGCCGAATTCGCTGGGGCTGTGGTGGGCCGGCCATGCCGAGGCCTTCGTCGACGACGCCGACCTGGCCGTGCGGATTCGAGAGCACCTCAACGCCAGTCCGCTGGGTACGGCTTCCGGCTTCGGGGTCAACCTCGAACTGGACCGCGACGGCGTGGCCGAGGAACTGGGCTTCGACCGGCTCGTGGTCAACCCGCAGAACGCCCAGGCCCAGCGCGGCAAGGCCGAGCTGCGCGCGCTCGACGCGCTGTCGGCGGCCACCGGCGACCTGCGCCGGCTGGCCTGGGACCTGAGCCTGTTCGCCAGCCAGGAATTCGGTTTCGTGACCGTACCGGCTGCGTTCTGCACCGGTTCGTCGATCATGCCGAACAAGCACAACCCCGACGCCGTCGAACTGCTGCGCGCGCTTCATGCCACCGTGGTCGGTGCGCGGGCCGAGCTCGAATCGGTGCTGTCGCTGCCGTCGGGCTACCAGCGCGATCTGCAAGACACCAAGCCGCCGGTGCTGAGGGCGTTTGCGCGCGGGCTGGACGGCCTCGCGCTGTTGCCCGGTCTGCTCGACGGGCTGGGCTGGAATCGCGATCGAATGGCCGCGGCGATCACGCCGGCGCAGTTCGCGACCGATCGGGCCAACGAGCTCGTCGCCGAGGGGCGGTCGTTCCGCGATGCCTATCGGCAGGTCGGCGGCGAACTCGATGCGCTGGAGGCCCGGTCGCCGGTCGACAGCCTGGCCGCCCGGGTGTCGCTGGGCGGCTGCGGCAACCTCGGTCTGGATCGCATTCGCGAGCGTGCCGAGCGGCTGCGCGACGTGTGATCGGCGCTTCGTCGCCTGCATCCGACGCAACGGCATGACGGCAATCGGGTATCGTTGTCCGTCAGTCGGGACAGCGGTTCGTTCCGGCGCACCGCCGATCGCCCGATCGGCGCCCGGGAGGATGACGACGCGCACTCGATGAACGGCGAGCCATGCAAAGCGAACTGACGCTGACCAGCGACATGGTGCTGGTGCTCGCGCTGCTGGGCCTTACCATCTTCGCCTTCGCCACCGAAATTGTCCGCATCGACATCGCCGCCGTTTCGATCATGGTCCTGATCGGCCTGTTCGGGCTGGTTCCGGGCGACCAGTTGTTCGACGGCTTCGCGTCCAACGCAGTGATGTCGGTGATCGCGGTCATGGTGCTCGGCGCCGGGCTCGACCGCACCGGGGTCATGAATACCGTGGCCGCGTCGATCGTCCGCTACGGCGGGCGCTCGGAGTCTCGCGTGGTGGCGATGCTGTGCGGCACCGTCGGCGTGATCTCCGGATTCATGCAGAACACCGGCGCCACTGCGCTGTTCCTGCCGGTGACCAGCCGCATCTCCAGCCGGCTCGACCTGCCGCTGTCGGGCATGCTGATCCCGATCGGCTTCTGCGCCATCGTCGGCGGCACGCTGACCATGATCGGCTCGTCGCCGCTGATCCTGCTCAACGACCTGATCCAGACGTCCAACCGCTCGCTGCCGCCGGGCGCCGAGGCGCTGCAGCCGTTCGAGATGTTCTCGGTCACGCCGGTCGGCATCGCGCTGCTGTTTGCCGCACTGGTCTACTCGCTGCTGGTCGGTCGTCGGCTGCTGCCGAAGACCGGAGGCAAGAAGCCGGCCTCGCCCGGCCGGACCAAGAACTACTTCGCCGATGTCTACGGCATCACCGGCGACGTCCACGAATTGCTGGTCACGGTCGATTCGCCGCTGGTCGGCATGCGGGTCAGCGAGGCCGAGCAGATCGACGGCGCGCCGCTGCTGCTGGCGATCCAGTCGACCGACGAGCCGCGTCTGGCGCCCCCGGCCGACGAGATGATCTGGGTTGGCACCGTGCTGGGCGTGATGGGCACGCGCGACCAGGTCGGGCGCTTCGCCGTCGAGAACCAACTTCGCTTGCAGCCGCGGCTGCGGACCTTCGGCAGCCTCTTCAATCCGAGCCGCGCCGGCATCTCGGAAGTCGTCATCCCGCCGGGTTCGCGGCTGGTCGGCAAGACCATCGCCGAGGCGCGACTGCGCTCGCGCTTCGGCATCTCGGTGTTGGCCATCAACCGCGGCGAGAGCATCGTGCGCAGCGGGCTGCGCTCCGAAACGCTGCAGGTCGGCGACTGCCTGGTCTCGCATTCGACCTGGCGCGACCTGTCGACGGTGGCCCGGGACAAGGACTTCATCGTCGCGACCGATATCCCGAAGGAAGAACAGCGGCCGCAAAAGGTCGGTTTCGCGCTGACCTTCTTCGCGTTGGCGATGTTCCTGGTGCTGGTGCTGGACTTCAACCTGTCGATCGCGCTGATGACCGGCGCCATCGGCATGGTCCTCACCGGGGTGCTGAGCATGGACGAGGCCTACCAGGCCGTAAGCTGGAAGACCGTGTTCCTGATGGCCAGCCTGATCCCGCTGGGCTTCGCGATGGAGCTGACCGGCACGGCGGCCTGGCTGGTCCAGCAGATGCTGGCGCTGGTCGGCGACGTCAACGACCTGACCATGCAGATCGCGCTTGCGATCCTGGCCACGCTGTTCACGCTGGTCATGTCCAACGTCGGCGCGACGGTGCTGCTGGTACCGATCGCGATCAACATCGCGCTGGCCACCGGCGCCAACCCGGCGATCTACGCCTTGATCATCGCGCTGGGCACGTCGAACGCGTTCATCCTCCCGACCCACCCGGTCAACGCGCTGATCATGGGCCCGGGCGGCTACAAGGTGAAGGACTACGTCCGCGTTGGCGGGCCGATGAGCGTGGTGTTCCTGGTCGTCATGCTGCTGATGGTCAACGTCGCGTTCTGAGCCGCGGTCGGCTCGCTGATCGTGGCCGTGGGTCCGCCGGGATACACTACGGCGCCGACATCGAGATTCTGCTTCGCCATGCCGTATCCGACGACCCGAATGCGCCGTTCGCGCGCCACCGATTTCGCGCGCCGGCTGGTGCGCGAGACCCGGCTGGCGCCGGACGATTTCATCTATCCGGTGTTCGTGCTCGACGAGGCCTCGGCCCGTCAGCCGGTACCGTCGATGCCCGGCATCGAGCGGATGGGCCTCGACCCACTGCTCTGCACCTGCGAGCGGGTCGCGGCGGCCGGCATCCCGGCCGTTGCGCTGTTCCCGGTCATCGATGCGCATCTGAAGACCGAGTCGGCCGAGGCGGCCTGGACCGACGACGGGCTGGTGCCGCGCACCGTGCAGGCGATCAAGCAGCGCTTTCCCGAACTCGGCGTGATGACCGACGTTGCGCTGGATCCCTACACCGCGCACGGCCAGGACGGACTGCTGGATGCCGACGGCCGCATCCTCAACGATGAAACGGTCGAGGCGCTGGTCCGCCAGGCTGCCTGCCACGCCGGGGCCGGCGCCGACATCGTCGCCCCGTCGGACATGATGGACGGCCGGATCGGCTCGATCCGTGAACGGCTCGAGGCCGATGGGCATCGCGACGTGATCCTGCTCAGCTACGCGGCCAAGTACGCCTCGGCGTTCTATGGGCCGTTCCGCGATGCCGTCGGCTCGGCGGCCCAGCTCGGCGCGGGCGGCAAGGAGACCTACCAGATGGACCCGGCCAACCGCGACGAGGCGCTGCGCGAAGTGGCGCTGGACCTCGACGAGGGCGCCGACTGGGTCATGGTCAAGCCCGGCCTGCCGTATCTCGACATCATTGCCGAGGTGAAAGGCGAATTCGGCGTGCCGACCTTTGCCTACAACGTCTCCGGCGAGTACGCGATGCTCAAGGCCGCCGCTGCCAACGGCTGGCTGGACGAGCGCAAGGTGGTGCTGGAAAGCCTGCTGGCCCTCCGCCGGGCAGGCGCCGACGGCATCCTGACCTATCACGCCCTGGACGCGGCGGCCTGGCTGGCGGAGTGACCGCCTCGACGATCCATCTCGCGGTGTTCGGCCACCCGGTCACCCATTCGCGCTCGCCCGAACTGCACGGCCGGTTCGCCGCGCAGCTCGGACTGGATATCGACTACTGCGCCATCGACTGTCCTGCCGGCGGCCTGGCCGAGGCGCTGGAACGCTTCGTTGCAGCCGGCGGTTCGGGCTGCAACTTGACTGTGCCGCTGAAGGCCGAGGGCCTGGCGCTGGCGACCTCAGCCAGCGAGGCCGCGCGCTCGGCCGGCGCCTGCAACACGCTGGTCCGGCGCGACGGCGGCTGGTGGGCCGACACCACCGATGGGGCCGGCCTGCTTGCCGACCTCGATCGGCTAGCGCTCGACCCCGCCGGTCGCCGCGTGCTGGTGATCGGCGCCGGCGGCGCGGTCGCCGGCGTGCTCGACGCGCTGCTGGAACGGGGGCCGGCCCGGATCGGGATCGTCAATCGCAGCGTCGCACCGGCCGAGGCGCTGGCCGCGCGGGTCCGCGAAGCCGGGGTGCCGGTCGAGGTGTTCGAGTACGAAGGCGGGCTGACCGCCGGCGGGTTCGAGCTGGCGCTGCAGGGCACCAGCCTCGGACACGCCGGCGAAGCACCGCGGCTGGAGCGCGACTGGCTGACGGGCGATGCGGTGGCCTACGACCTGAACTACGGTCCGGCGCACGCGCCGTTCGCGCATTGGTGCGCGATGAATGGCGTGCCGTGCCACGGGGGCTGGGGAATGCTGGTCGAGCAGGCGGCGGAAGCCTTCGAACGGTTCACCGGCCGGCGGCCGGACACCGCGGAATTCTACGAAGAGTGACGACTGCGATCGCGGGCGCGCCGACCGGCGCGGCCCGGAATCCGGCTCACCACTCGAACAGCTTCCAGTAGACCGGCTTGACCGGCTCGAAGGTCTCGTGCCGCATGTCGAGCAGACCGTCGCCGGTGGTGTCGACCAGGTAGTAGGGCTCGCCGATGGTCGGCGTGATCCGGACCATGTAGACGCGCCCGCCGGAAACGTATTCCTCGACCGTGCGATCGTCCTCCTGGCGAATCACGACTTCGGGCGCCAGCTGATCGTCCGGATCCGTGACCTTCGGCGGCAGCGGTTCCCGGATCGGCGGGGGCGGCGGTGCGTCGACCGGCGGCGGCGTCTGCTGCGCCCCCGCGTCGACGACGACGAGCAGGCCGGCGGCGATGCAGGCGAAACCGGCCAGTGCCCGGCGGATCAAGTGTTGCTGGCGAAGGTCTGGTCGGCTCATTGCGCGCTCCCGTTCGGTCCCTTGGTGCCGGTGTCGAGTTCGATCCGAATACTAGCAGACCGTGCCGTGACGTCGAATCCACGGGCGTATCATGATCCGCGAGATCGTTCGATCCCGGCGTCTTCATGGACG
>Ga0209938_1000269_pt1 | contig 28415 bp, 26 predicted proteins | sample SalPonR2_C_D1_MG_FD_185708 | JGI IMG/M metagenome (GOLD analysis project Ga0209938, IMG submission 185708) | Salt pond soil microbial communities from South San Francisco under conditions of wetland restoration - Salt Pond MetaG R2_C_D1_MG... ... | reverse complement strand
TTTCAAACGATCTTTGCGTTGGTAAAAGCCTCATTACGCGCTGCGTAATTTCATTTTTCCCGCCTTAATCTCGTCTGAAATTCTCATTTTTCGCACAAGCAGGAATTATTAAACAACTTCCTACTTAAGAAAAAACTATCTTCTGTCATTGCCATAATCATTGGAGATGTCAATGATATTTCTTGCATTAAGTATTCTCTTTCTGAAGTTGTTCAAAAACGCCTCACTGAGCCCTTGGCAACACATTGAAAGCCGTTACCAATCATCTCACCAGGAATTCTTAAACAAGTTCACTGAATACGGCTAAAGAACCAAATAGAAGCACCTTGTTTATCGAGTTAGGTTGGAGTAGGAACTTCAAAGTATTAGGTTCTTCGGTAAAGAAAAATTAATAAGGATCCACATCAATATTTACCCGTACTCCCCCAAAGCCTTTCTCGCTCTGAAGCTGATACATGGCGTCCATGATGATGGTCTTGATGCGGTGGATGGCCTTGGTATCTTTCTCTAATTTGATCATGAAGTCGAGGATGTAATAACCGCGTACACGGGATACGTAGGGCATGGCTGGTCCCTGCACACGTCCGCCCAGGCCTTTTTTGAGCAGCATGCCGTAGAGCTTGGCGGCGTCGTTGATGACGCGGGGTTGCTTGTGCTTCAGGCTAATTTTGATCAGGCGGTAGAAGGGCGGATATTTGAATTCTTGTCGTTCGGCGACTTCGCGTTTATAGAATTCTTGAAATTTATTATCGATTACTTCGCCGAGTACGGGATGCTCTACATTGTAGCCCTGGATCAGCACTTTTCCACGCGTTCCGCGCCGTCCGGCGCGACCGCTGACCTGGACCATAAGCTGAAAACTGCGCTCCGTGGCCCGAAAATCGGGGAAGTGCAGGATCTGGTCGGCGCTGAGGATACCGACCAGGCCCACCTTGTCGAAATCCAGTCCTTTGGTGACCATCTGGGTGCCGACCAGAATATCAATTTGTCCTTCCTGAAATTTGTTAATGATTTTGGCGTGTCCGTCTTTATTTTTGACCGTGTCGTAGTCCATACGCTGGATACTGGCGTCGGGCAGGAAGATCTTAAGCTCGTCTTCTACTTTTTGGGTGCCAAATCCCTGTAGGCTGAGGGTCTTTGCGCCGCAGGCCGGGCAGGAAACGGGTAGGGTAGTGGTATAGCCGCAGTAGTGGCACTTTAGCGTATTATGGTATTTATGGTAGGTGAGACTGACGTCGCAGTGGACACATTCGGCGTGCCAGTTGCCGCAGGTCACACAGCGGTAAGTGGGGGCGTAGCCGCGTCGGTTTTGGAAGAGGATGACTTGCTCGTCTCGTTCCAGAATACCTTTAATGGCGTTTAGGAGATCCTGTGTAAAGATGGAGTGCATCTTCTTGTCGCGATGCGCTTTACGGGCATCGACAATCTCCGTTTCAGGTAATTGAATACCACCGAAGCGCTCTGGCATTTCTACTAGGCCGTATTTCCCTTGTTTGGCGTTGTAATAACTTTCCAGGGCGGGTGTGGCCGTGCCCAGCAGCACCTTGGCACCGTGTAACATAGCCGCGACGATGGCGGCATCACGACCGTGGTAGCGTGGATTGGGATCGTACTGCTTATAAGAGGGGTCGTGCTCCTCATCCACGACGATGTATTGTAGCTTGCGGTAGGGGAGGAATAGCGCCGAGCGTGGCCCCAGGATGATGGGTTGGCCATCAATAACGGATTGCCAAAGTTCGACGCGTTCGTTGTTGTTCAGCCGGGAGTGGTAGACGGCGATATCGTCGCCAAAAATGCGCTGTAGGCGGCTAATGATTTGCGTGGTCAGAGCAATCTCCGGTAAGAGATAGAGTACCTGCTCTCCGCGAGCCAGGGCCTCCTGGATGAGCTCGATGTAGACGCGGGTTTTTCCACTGCCGGTGACCCCGTGTAGTAGCACTACGTCTTTTTCTTCCCACTGTTCCTTAATTTCGGCGAAAGCCCGAATCTGTTGCTCCGACAGTGGGAGGGTATCTATCTTATCGGCTTCGTAGGAACCGATGCGGCTGATCTCCCGTTCGTATATCTCCACGATCTCTTTTTTCTCCAGCGCTTTAATGACGGAGCTGTCGACATTGGCTTTTTTACAGAGATCGGCCCGGCGTATATATTCCTGCTGGCGGATCATTTGCAGGTAGGCCATCAGGGCATTGGTCTGATGTTCGGAGCGGCTGACTTTTTCGAAAGCTTCGTTAATGAGCTCCTTCTGGGAAGCGTAGGGTTCCATTAGGCGTACACAGTGGATGTTTTTGGGCTGGTATTTTTGTTTGAGTTCTTCCTTGAGGTAGACAATCTTCTTATCGAGCATTCGTCGGATCAAGGGGTAGACTGTCTTCTGGCCCAGGATTCCCTGAATATCGGCGATACTCAGTTCGTTCTGGATGCTAAGGGCTTCGGCGATCAGGTATTCGTGGTCATTCAGACCACCCATATTCTGATCAAAGAGCGGACTAAGGATTACGCTGGTTTCGCTACTCAGTTTGAGGTTGGCGGGCAGTGCGGCGTTCATGATCTCCCCCATGGAGCAGCAGTAGTATTTTGCCATCCACTGCCAAAGTTTGTACTGACGCTGATTGATAATGGGGGCTTGATCGATGACTGAGATGATTTCTTTGGGATCGTATTTGGCAGGGGCCTGATGGTGAACTTCGGCGATAATGCCGGAGTAGATGCGGTTCTTTCCAAATTGCACTTCCACCCGTTTACCAAAACCGGCCTGGGGAATCCAGGCTTCTGGTACTGCATAGGTATAGTTTTGCGGAAGCGCCAGCGGAAGTATGACGTCAACGTAGGTATTCGTCTGATTGATGGGATGAAACTGCTCGTTGCTCAATGCTCGTATGCTTTTGTGGCCCAAGCTCCCACTCCGACCTAAATAAGAAACCAAATTAACTCGGCCTGATTATGGAACTATTTGTTGCAAACAAATGGGTCTGAATAATGGTTGTAAATATACAATTTCAAGCAATAATATGACTTACAATCCACCGACTTTTGCTACGGCTGACTTGCTGCGGAACTACCAGCAGGTCAGAAAGCAGAGTAAACACATTTGTGCCCCACTGCAGACCGAAGATTATACTGTTCAACCCATTACCGACGTAAGCCCGCCCAAGTGGCACCTGGGACATACCACCTGGTTCTTTGAGAACTTTGTACTTATCCCTCAGCTCGACCAATATGAACCCTTTAATCTGGATCTGAATTATTTTTTCAACAGCTATTACGAGTCGCAGGGCCCGCGTATCTTACGCAGTAATCGTGGTAATATGACCCGTCCCAGCATAGAACAGGTGCTGGCTTACCGGGTCCACGTGGATCAGTATATGCAGATTTTTCTGGAAAGACAAGGAAAGCTTTCCAAAGAATTACACCACTTGATTACAGTTGGCCTGCAGCACGAACAGCAGCATCAGGAGTTATTGATCACCGACATCAAATACATTTTGGGGGATAATCCATTGCATCCCGCCTATCGCGAAGACGAGATTGCGATGCCGTCGACCCCTGAAGCCCATTTCCTGAATTTTGACGAGGGGCTTTATGAGGTGGGATACCGGGGAGAAGGTTTTTGCTGGGATAATGAGCAAAATCCACATCAGGTCTATCTGCCTAATTTTGCGATTCAGAGTCGTCTGGTGACCAATGGCGAGTACCTGGAATTTATACAGGCGGGCGGTTATGATAAACACGAATACTGGTTGATGGAGGGTTATGAATGGGCTAAGACACTGGAAAGCAAGTCGCCGCAGTACTGGTACGAGCAAGATGGGCAATGGCATTACTATACCATGCAAGGCCTGCGCCCATTGGATCTGGATGCACCGGTGACGCACATTAGCTACTACGAAGCGGATGCCTATGCACAGTGGAAAGGGCTGCGGCTACCGACGGAGTTTGAGTGGGAAGTGGCCTGCCGGGCGCTATGCAAAGAAATACCGGAAGACGGCAATTTCCAGGAATCTGGAAGTTTCATGCCGACTCCCGCCAGGGGTAAAGATGATCACCAGTTTCTGGGGCAGGTCTGGGAATGGACCGCCAGTGCTTATTTGCCCTATCCGGGCTACCCCCGCTTCAAGGGTGCCCTGGGGGAATACAATGGCAAATTTATGGTGAATCAGATGGTACTGCGGGGCGGAAGTTGTGCAACGCCGATCTCCCATATCCGACCGACTTACCGAAATTTCTTCCACCCCGATAAGCGTTGGCAGTTTACGGGGGTTCGATTGGCCAAATAAAATAAAGAAGTATCAACATCAGATTTGCCAGGTTTTCAAAACCTGGCAAATCTATTATATATGAACCATATCATGAGTAAAACTAGCTTAAAAAAGGCGGAGGCTACTTTCGCAAAAGATGTGATCAAGGGCTTATCTGCTAATCCTAAATCCCTGCCCTCCAAGTATTTTTACGATGAAAAGGGGGATAAGCTATTCCAACGGATCATGCGCATGCCGGAGTATTACCTGACCGACTGCGAATTTGAGATTCTGGATCGCCACAAAGAAAAATTCTTACAGATTTTTGGGTCCGATCACTTTGAGCTCATTGAGCTGGGGGCCGGTGACGGAATGAAAACCAAACTGTTATTGGAGCACTTTGTAGCGCAGGGTGCTGATTTCTCTTATTGTCCGATTGATATCTCGGGGCATATTCTTGCTAATCTGGAAGCTGACGTGCATCGTCGCTGGCCGACACTGGATATTCGTCCGCTGCGAGGGGATTATTTTGAGATGCTGGACACGATGCGTCGGGAGAGCGCCCACCGCAAGGTACTTTTGTTTATGGGGGCTAATATTGGTAATATGGAAGTGGCTGCCGCCAAAAGTTTTCTCGCCGAGCTGCGCCAACACATGGACAAAGAGGATTTACTGGTGATTGGCTTTGATCTCAAAAAGGATCCCCAGGTTATTCTGGATGCCTACAACGATGCGGCTGGGATCACTGCTGAATTCAATTTGAACTTATTGTATCGGATAAATCGGGAATTAGGAGCCAACTTTCAGCTACCTCAATTCAAGCACTGGGAAACCTACAACCCACATACCGGTGCGGCGCGTTCTTTTCTGATTAGCCTGCAGGAGCAGGAAGTCTATTTCTCTGATCTGGATCGTTATTTTTCCTTCGCCGCCTGGGAGCCGATCTCGGTGGAGCTTTCGCAAAAATTCAGTTTAAAGGAAGTAGAGGCCATGGCTGCGGAAACGGGATTTGAACGGATTCAGCATTTTCAGGATAAGCGCTCGTATTTCGTGGATTCGGTGTGGCGGGCGTAAGCGATGATCTAAACTATTCGCTCGGTCAGGCGTTGCCAAATCGTATTTATTTTTACGAAAGTACAACTATTATGAAAAAAACACTCGTACTCGGTGCTTCCCCCAATGTTTCACGCGTTTCGAATCAGGCGGTACACCGCCTAAAGCGCCTTGGACACGAAGTAGTGCCCGTAGGCATACGAGACGGACAAATTGCGGGTATAGATATACGGAAAGGACAGCCGGATGTGGCGGGCGTAGATACAATTACCATGTACCTGAGTGCCAAAAACCAGGTTCAGTATTACGATTATATTATAAGCCTTGAGCCCAAAAGGATTATTTTTAATCCGGGCGCAGAGAACGCCGAATTATACCAAATGGCTAAAGAAAATGGAATTGAAGTGGAGAACGCCTGTACACTGGTTATGCTCTCCCTTAGTGGCTATTAAGCACCCTTTACTTCGGGCATTTTACAGGCTTCGTCAGCGGTTTTTCCGCAGACGGAGCAATCACCCATTTTATCTTTCAACATGGGATTATTTGTGGAGCAGGTACCCCGAAACTCATTTCCCGTCACGATGTGGCGGATGTTGATCAGGGCGAAAGAAATGGCAAAAAATACGAAAATGATGCCGATGGTATATAGGATGCTCATATAAAATCTTTTGTAGATAAAACACTTACCTTTGTCAACAGTTCATTATTAGTGCAAACTTACAATAAATGGAACAAAAACTACAAGCTTTCCGGCGTTTACTCGACATTATGGACGACTTGCGGGAGAAATGCCCCTGGGATCGCAAACAAACGATGGAGAGTCTGCGTAATCTTACCATTGAAGAGACTTATGAGCTGGCCGATGCCATTCTGGAAGAAGACCTGGAGGAGGTGAAAGAAGAGATTGGAGATATCATGCTGCATATGGTGTTTTATGCCAAAATCGCCGAAGAGAAATCGGCCTTCGATATAGGAGATGCCTTAAATGCCGTCTGTGAAAAGCTGATCAAACGTCATCCGCACATCTACGGGGATGTACAGGCCGATACCGAAGAAGCAGTTAAAAAGAACTGGGAGCAGTTGAAGCTGCAGGAAGGAAAAAAATCCGTTTTGCAAGGGGTACCCAAATCACTACCGGCTATGGTAAAAGCCTACCGAATGCAGGAGAAAACGGCCCAAGTGGGATTTGAGTGGGAAAATTCTGTTCAGGTATGGGAGAAAGTGGAAGAGGAGATGGCAGAATTTAGGGAAGTTGTGGAGTCTGGTGGGAGTCAGGCGCGAAAAGAAGAAGAATTTGGAGATATTTTATTCTCGCTAATCAATTACGCCCGCTTTGAAAAAATTGACCCGGAGACGGCCCTGGAGCGGATTAATCAGAAATTCAAGCGACGCTTTGAATACATCGAGGCGCAGGCCGAACGTCCTTTGGAGGAAATGAGCCTGGCGGAAATGGATGCCCTTTGGAACGAAGCCAAGGGACTAACAAAAGCCTAATCTCAGGGGAATAAGCCCCCTGGAAAAAGGCATAAGATGGGAATATTTATTACCTTTGCACTCCTTTTAGTCAGGGCACTGTTTTAGTCTGCGAATCTGCGAGCACCTGACCACTTATTGAATTGAATTATACCTTTAGGTTATGAAGAAAATAGAGCTAGATATTGTTGCCTTATCCCATAGTGTTGCCCAGTCGCACAATTACGCCGTCGTGCTTGGCGAGAAGGAAGGTTCTCGTCGTTTACCGATCGTGATTGGTGGGTTTGAGGCTCAGGCGATCGCCGTGGCCATGGAGGGCATGACCCCCAATCGTCCGCTAACCCACGATCTTTTCAAGAACACGCTCGAGACTTTTAAGGTAGATCTGCAGGAGATTGTTATCAATAATCTGCTGGATGGTATTTTCTACGCTCGTTTAGTCTGTATGCAGGATGGGGAACGCATCGAGGTAGATTCCCGCACCTCCGACGCTTTGGCGATGGCAGTACGTTTTCAATGTCCGATTTACACCTACGAATTTATTCTGGATGCTGCCGGAATTATTCTGGAAGATGAAGACGAAGAAGGAGACTATCCGGCCGAGTCTAAAGACGAAGAGGGAGCCAGCTCCTCAGACTCATTGTCCACTTTTTCAATTGATGCCTTACAAAAGATGCTGGAGGAAGTACTGGAAGAAGAAAACTACGAGCGGGCGGCCAAAATCAGAGATGAGATCGACCGCCGTAAATCGAATTCTTAGTGATCCAGCTTTCGCAAAACTTCCAAGGTTTTTTCTATCATTTCCCCCGATAAGTCTAGATGTGTAACCAGGCGAACGGTCTGCGGTCCGAATGGGGAGGCCATAATGTTGTGCCTGGCTAATTGGTCGATAAAAGAGGCGGCCGTACGTGGTGCTTTGACGTCAAAGATGACGATGTTGGAGCGTACCGGGCGCACCTGCTCGACGTAGCTACACTTCTCTAATTGTTCTCCCAATAATTTAGCCCGATCATTATCAACTTTCAGGCGATCCACGTGATGATCCAGTGCGTAGATACAGGCGGCTGCCAAATATCCTGCCTGGCGCATGCCGCCGCCCATGACCTTACGGAACCGTCGCGCTTGCTTGATGAAATCCCGATCTCCAATCAGCAGGGAGCCCACGGGGGCACCCAGTCCTTTGGAAATACAGATAGAAATACTGTCGAAATGATCCCCCACCTGTTCGGTGGTTTCGCCGGTTTCTACTAGTGCATTAAAGAGTCGGGCACCATCGAGGTGCAGTGCCAGCCCCTTTTCCTGACATAATTTTTGAATAGGTTTTACTTCCTCCAAGGTATAATAGCTTCCCCCGCCCTTATTGCAGGTGTTTTCGAGTACCACCAGGCTGCTTTTGGGTAACCAGTCGTAGTCGGGCTTGATCGCAGCGGCAACCTGCTCGGCGGTGATTTTACCGTTGCTCCCTTTGAGTAGATTGACACTGATTCCCGAATTGAAGGCATAACCGCCGGTTTCGTATTGATAGATATGAGAATATTCGTCGCAGATGACCTCATCCAGGGGCTGGGTATGGACTTTCAGCGCAATTTGGTTGGTCATGGTGCCGGAGGGGCAGTACAGCGCGGCTTCTTTGCCGAACATTCGGGCTGCCTTTTCTTGCAGGGCGTTGATGGAAGGGTCCTCCTGGAAAACATCGTCGCCTACCTCAGCCTGCATCATGGCTTCCAGCATTTCAGGGGTAGGCTTAGTGACGGTATCGCTAACGAGATTGATGAGCATAAATCAGATCGCTTTTGATGAAAGGTTAGTCTTGAGAAAAGGTAAACTGTTGAGACAAGACATGCCTTGTCTATATTGATCGGCTGTAAAGATTATCTTTTTTAGCCTTTTGGCAAAAAATCAAATCGGATAATTTCCTTGAAAAACGTAGGTAGCCGGACCACAGAGCCAGATATTTGAAAAGCCTTCCGTTCCTTGCTGGAATTTGACGGCCAGATCACCGCCTTTAGCTTTCAGCTGAATCTCTTGTTGGCCCCGGTGTCCTTCTTTTTTTGCGTAAGCTAAAGCCGCCGCAGTAATACCGGTACCACAGGCCAGCGTCTCGTCTTCCACCCCGCGCTCGTAGGTAGCAATAGCCAATTGATAAGAGCCTTTAGCGGCTACAAAATTCACATTAATGCCTTTTTCGCGAAAGCGATCGGAATAACGAATAGCCCGGCCGGCAGATTTAACGTCTATGGCGTGCGGATCCGTGACGAATTTGATGTAATGCGGAGAGCCGGTGTCCAGCACAAAATAGTCCGTATTCGTTTCTATTTCGGAAAGATCCTGCATCTTGAGCTCTATGTAATCCGGTCTAATTACACGGGCGTCGTGAGGGCCATCAATGGCAATAAAATGGGTAGTCTGCTCAATGATACCCAGGCGGGCCGCCAGGGCAACAATGCAGCGGCCACCATTGCCACACATACTACCCTCACGCCCGTCGGCATTAAAGTAGACCATGCGGAAGTCGTAATCCGGATCATTTTCGATAAACATCAGGCCATCGCCGCCAATGCCAAAGCGCCGGTCGCAAATGTCTTCGATGGCTTTTTGATCTTGTTTAGACAGGTAGGCTTTTTCGCGCTGGTCAATAATCACAAAATCATTGCCCGCGCCGTGGTATTTATAGAAGGGTATACTAGTCAAGGCTATCGAGTTTAATGGTGTCTGCCGCGGCTTTTGCATTTTGCTGGAATGGATGTAAAATCACTTCTTCTTCCGCTTTGGGATCGTAGCTAAAGGGGACATCCATGGTAATGTGGCGGTAAATGGCCAGGGCGGATAAACCACCGATGAAGACCAGACCAAAGAGGGAGAACTTCCAGCCCCAGATATTGCCGGTGCCTTCCTGATAGTCGTATAGAAACCAAAATGGCTTTTTTCTTTCGTTTTCTGACATATTATTGTTTTATCGCGCGTTATAAGTATAAGTACAATTGCGTACCCTAAATGGGTCGAAGGGTCGATTTTTTATAGATTGGCCAATGAGATCATTTAGTTTTCAAACTCTTTAGGCTTAAATCGGTTTAAAACATATTGTTCCTTTTAGGGAAGAAGTTTATATTATTCCCTAATTTGTTCTTAATCCATTCCCAGAACCGCTTAACCTTGCGAAAATAGCAGCTATGATGAAAAATATCAAGCCCATTCTGATTTCCTCTTTTGTTAGTGCCTTGCTCGCGGTACTCCTTTATCGCGTTCTCGAGTCGCCCCGCGAAGTTATTATTCGCGAGCCGGTGCCCGCGCGTTATGTAAAAACGAATGTTCCCTCCCAAACTATTTTTGAAGAAGCCAGCCCGCGCTATCCTTCAGCAGCCCCGACTAATTTTACGGAGGCCGCGGAACTAGTGACTCCGGGGGTGGCTAATATTAATGCGATACAGGGCAGTGGCGGCCTGAATTTTTTTCGGGGCAATGCCATTGGTTCGGCTTCTGGTTCGGGGGTGGTCATCTCTCCGGATGGCTACATCGTTACCAATAACCACGTCGTGGAAGAGGGAGATGAATATCGCGTTACCCTGAATGACAACCGGGAATTTTCTGCAGAATTAATTGGCACGGATCCCTCTACAGATCTGGCCCTGCTGAAAATTGAGGCAGAAAACCTGCCTTATTTAGGCTTTGGTGATTCCGATTCTCTTAAGGTAGGGGAGTGGGTGCTGGCCGTAGGTAATCCTTTTAACCTGGAATCGACCGTAACGGCCGGAATTGTGAGTGCCAAGGGGCGGAGTATTGATATCCTGGAAGGTCAGGATCGTATTGAGTCTTTTATTCAAACCGACGCCGCGGTAAATCCCGGTAATAGTGGTGGTGCCCTGGTGAATACGCAAGGTGCTCTGGTGGGAATTAACACTGCTATTATTACCCGTTCGGGACGCTACGAAGGGTATTCCTTTGCCGTGCCGGCCAATCTGGTGAAAAAAGTGATTCGTGATTTGAAGGATTACGGCATGGTTCAGCGGGGGCTGATGGGAGTCTTCATTAATGAAGTAGATAATCGGTTAGCCGAAGAGCTCAAACTGGAAAATGTAGAAGGCGTTTATATCACCCGCGTAACGGCGGGCGGTGGCGCAGATGAAGCGGGCATGAAGAAAGGAGACGTTATTGTCAATATCAATGGGGTAACCACTAAAACCCTGCCGGAAATGCAGGAGCAGGTGGGCCGTTTTCGCCCAGGGAATACGATTCAGGTAGAATATATTCGCAAAGGGCGACGCTATGAGACCTTGGTTACCCTGAAGAATAAAAGCAATAGTACTTCCCTGATTCACGCCAGAGATAAAGCCTTTTTACGCGAAATTGGTTTTGAATTGCAGGAACTTCCAAGAGAGGAAGCCCGGGAGTTGGGTAATATTCAGGGCGTCAAAGTCGTCAGTATCTATAAATTTAGTAAGGTAGAAGCCACGAATATGGAGCCGGACTTCATTATTACCAAGTTGAATGATACCGCTATCTATGGAGTTGATCAATTTGTCCGTCAATTGAAGGCGGCTTCCGGAAAAGTTGTGCTGGAAGGCTATTACGGAAATACGGACGAGCCCTATTATTACAGTTTTGACCTGGAGGAAGAATAAGGAGTTGAATACTTACTTATACCACCCACAGCACCCAAAATAAAACCAATGACCAAAATTGATCTCGAAAAGAGTAAGAACGAAGATGAAATGAAGTTACTGGTCGCCCAGATGCAACATCGCCTGAAGGCGATTCACCTGGGGGGCGGTGAAAAAAAGTTAGAAAAGCAACGCAAGAAGGGCAAAATGACGGTCCGCGAGCGATTGGATGCGCTCTTAGATGAAGATAAACCCTTTTTTGAAATAGGGGCATTTGCCGGCTACGGCATGTACGAATCTTACGGCGGATGTCCGGCCGGTGGGGTAGTGGCCGGCATCGGTTACGTTAGCGGTCGTCAATGTGTGGTGGTGGCGAACGATGCTTCTGTTAAGGCGGGAGCCTGGTTTCCCATTACGGGAAAGAAAAACCTGCGCGCTCAGGAGATTGCCATGGACAACCACTTACCCATTATTTATTTGGTGGATAGTGCCGGGGTTTTTCTACCTATGCAGGACGAAATTTTTGCGGATAAGGAGCACTTCGGCCGTATTTTTCGCAACAACGCCCGGATGTCCAGTATGGGGATTCCTCAGGTTGCGGCGATTATGGGGAGTTGTGTAGCCGGTGGGGCTTACCTGCCGATCATGTCAGACGAAGCACTGATCGTCGAGGGGACGGGATCCATTTTTTTGGCGGGTCCTTATTTGGTTAAGGCCGCCATTGGAGAGACGGTAGATAAAGAAGCACTGGGGGGCGCAAGTACGCAATCGGAGATATCGGGCGTTACGGATTACAAGGTGCCCGACGATGCGACCTGCCTAAAGACCATACGTGATTTGATGGATAAACTTGGACATAGTGCCAAAGCGGGATTTGATCGAACCAATCCGACACAACCGAAGCGTGACGCCCAGGAAATGCTCCAGCTCTTCCCCTCCGCGAGCAATAAACCCTACAATAGTCGGGAACTATTGGAGTGTCTGGTAGACAATAGTGAACTTACCGAATACAAAGCGGGTTATGGAAAAACCATGATTTGTGCTTACGCGCGCATCGACGGCTGGTCGGTGGGCATTGTGGCTAACAACCGGCAGGTGGTAAAAAATGCCCAGGGAGAAATGCAGTTTGGTGGGGTTATTTATTCTGACGCTGCTGACAAAGCAGCTCGCTTTATTATGGTCTGTAACCAGAAGAAAATTCCGCTGGTATTTCTACACGATGTGACGGGCTTTATGGTCGGTTCGCGCTCCGAACAGGGGGGCATCATCAAAGACGGGGCTAAAATGGTTAACGCCGTTTCTAATTCAACGGTGCCTAAATTCAGTATTGTCATGGGGAATTCCTATGGTGCTGGGAACTATGCCATGTGTGGTAAAGCCTACGATCCTCGTCTGATCGTCGCCTGGCCGACGGCGAAAATTGCCGTAATGGGGGGTGCCCAGGCGGCGAAAGTATTACTACAAATTCAGGTGGCTTCCCAAAAGGCCAGGGGAGAAGAATTAGATGAGGCTAAAGAAAAAGAGTTATTAGATGAAATACAAGGCCGGTACGACGAGCAAACCAGCCCTTATTACGCGGCTGCCCGTCTTTGGGTAGACGCGATTATTGATCCCCGGGAAACCCGTAGGGTTATTTCTATGGGGATTGAAGCCGCTGACCACGGTGAGGTGGCTACCTTCAACCCCGGCGTTTTACAAACTTGATAAGCAATATGAACTACGAAAATTTACGAATTGAACAGGCTGATCATATTTTATTTGTGACGATCGATCGCGAAAAAGCGCTCAATGCACTAAACCGAAAAACGGTCGAAGAGCTCAAACATTTCTTTACCCAGGACGCTCCAAAGCGCTCCGATTATCAGGGCATCATCCTGACGGGAGCGGGCCATCGATCTTTTGTCGCCGGAGCCGATATCAAAGAATTTCTAGGTTTAGATGCAAAGCGGGGAGCGGCCCTGTCCAAAGCCGGGCAGGAAGTGTTTCTTGCGATTGAACGATTCCCCAGGCCAGTACTGGCAGCGGTGAATGGTTTTGCACTGGGTGGAGGTTGTGAACTGGCCATGGCCTGTCACCTAAGAGTCGCCTCCGAAAATGCTAAATTTGGGCAACCAGAAGTGAAGTTGGGGATTATTCCCGGTTACGGTGGTACGCAGCGTCTGGTACAGTACGTAGGGAAGACCAAAGCGATGGAATTAATGCTGACCGGCGATATGATTTCCGCAGCGGAGGCTATGGAATTGGGACTGGTGAATTACGTTCTTCCCCAGGACGATATAATGGATAAAGCCAAGGAACTGATCCACAAGATTGGGGCGCAGGGTCCCATTGCCGTAGCGAAAGTCATTGAATCGGTAAATGCTTATTTCGAAGCCGGAACAGATGGTTACGCAAAAGAGGTGGAAGCCTTCGGAGCAACCACCGGTACCGAAGACTTTAAAGAGGGTGCCAGCGCTTTTGTTGAAAAAAGAGTACCCGATTTCAAGGGTAGATAAAACAACAGTGCCTGAGCGATTGCTCAGGCACTGTCTGATACGCTCTAAAGCGTACACTCGGTTAATGTGACATACTTTCCTTATACTTCTTTAACTGCCTTTGTAGCTTTTGAGTAGCATTAGCCATGGCTTTTTCAAAGCTCTCCGCAGAGTCAGAAGCAAACAGGCTGTTTCCCGGCACTTCAATTCTGATCTCTACCGTTCGCTGATCTTTATGTTGAAACCTTTGGACTTCGTCTTTAAAAAACACGTGGACGGAGGTAATGCGTTCAAAGAAAGTAGATAGTTTGTTAACCTTTTCGTTGACTAATTCCTCCATGGGAGCACTTAATTGAAAAGGCGCTTCGATTTGTAACTTCATACGTCGTTGTTTTTTGTTGCTTAGTAATAGCACGTCGTTTCTTCCGTTATTGCTAAGGTAGGGCTTGTTTTTTCGCTGAACAAAAAGTAATATTACCAATAGAGTTGATAAAAGTCATCATTTTTTTAAGGGCTATGAAAAGAGTATTACTGTCCATATTGGTGGTGTTGATCTTCGGTGCACTCAGTGCTCAAACCCTGAATGGTCACTGGCTGGGGATGATCACTATGGAAGGCCTTTCGGAACCCTTCCTCTACGAAATTGATATCCGTGAAGAAAATGGAACCATCAATGGGTACTCCTGGTCGAGAACGGCAGATTCTTCGGTACAGGTGCAGTTCCAGTTAGCCGGAAAAAGGGAAGGTAAAGAAGTGGTTTTGCAAGAATTACAGCAAATCACGCCGCCGCCTCCCGAATGGTGCCTTAAATATCAACGCTTGCGCTTAGAAGAACGCAACGACAGCCTACTCTTGCTCGGCAATTGGAGTGGGGGTGTCTGTAATCCAGGAAAAGTATACCTGTACCGCCCCACATCCTTTTCGGGTGACACGCTGGAACGGGAAATTCCTTTTACCAAAACAGGTAAATGGACCGGGCACCTGGATCAATCAGATCGCGCCTATGGTTTTTTTTACGAAATCAGCTTGAAAGAAGATGGTACCGGTACTTCTTTTATTGTTTCGGAAGATAGTGGCGGTAGCGCCCATCATGCTTTGAGCTGGACTTTTGATCCGCTAAGGGAGCAGCTGAACATCAAAGAGAAAGCCGTCTTAAAGCGTACGGATTCCAACTGGAAGTGGTGTATTAAATCAGCTGCATTACGGATGACTAAAACCGCTACGGGCTATCAGCTTAGCGGTGATTGGCTAGGACATATTGAAGAAAATAATTCCGCGCAGGGAAAGTGTGCTCCCGGGAAAATGGTTTTAAACAAGCCGGTGCTAAGTAAGAAAGTTGTGCGGGAAATCACCAGCAACAGTGAAAATTATGAATTGGAGCTGGCGCGAAAAGTGAATATTAATCAGGTGATTGAAGTGCAGCGGCCACAATTAAAAATTGGGGTGTGGGATAACGGGGTCTACGATGGCGACGTCATGACGCTTTACCTGAATGGTAAGAAGATGATGGAGCAATATAAAGTGCGCAAGCGAAAGGTCTACATCGACGTAGAGCTTGAGGAGAAAAACAACTTTCTGGTCCTACACGCGGATGACCTGGGAGAGATCTCGCCCAACACGGTAGCTATATCGATCTTCGATGGTAAAAGAGAGCAGATCATTGTCATGAGCTCCAACCTCTCCGAGAGCGGCGCCATTCTAATCAAACAAATAGCCCTGGACTAGTAACCCTTCCTTATTTCTCCAGATCCATTTCGATATCCGGGTAATCTTCCTGGGCATAAAATGGCGGTGGAATGACCTGGTCGGGTGCCGCGACTGTTTCGTAGCTTTCTGGCGCGTTTGGATCTCGCCGTGAATAGCTGCGCAGTGCTAAATCATTGATCTGGAAACTTCCTCGCCGTTCAGACAATAGCCCCTGGCGTACATCGGCGTACATCCCACGGGCTCTTTCCCGGGCTTTGGTCATAGGGGCGTAGCCGTTCTCTGAATAGTCTTCCCGTATTTTGAGGTAGGCTTCAATCAGGCGTTTTTCCTCTGCATCTGTCCAGTTTCCTGGAGAATCGGTCAGCCCGGTGGTGGTCATAGCCAGCTGAACACAATCATCCACCCAGGCGGGGCGGTTGACGTGATTGTCTAATAGCAAGGCTACTCCATAAGAGGAGGTGATCACTTCATTCAGCCCATAGCCATTAACCTGGAAGTTATCTTTCCAGTAGAAGTTTTTCAGGCGATCCAGTGCATGTTTGACCTGGATCGATTGTACATCAACGTTTTGTGCGGCCCGCCAAAACCGGAAGGCCCACTCGGGCTCACGGAATTGATCTTTCAGGTGGGGCTCGGAAATGCGCCGACCATTATAGGTCAGAAAACCGTAAGTAGTGTTGGTGTCTTCCGAAGTATCCAGTCCAAAACTCTGGAAAAAGACCCGAAAGGCGTGTGGATATACCGTTTTAACCTTTTTGAGTAGGGCTGCCAGCTCTCCAGCACCGGGCCCACTGCCCAGGGTCCATTGAAAGATACCTAGACTAACAAAGCCCCGATCGTAGGTGTTGATGGCGTCCAGGTTACCCTCGTTTTTCGCTACTGATTCTACAACGGCCATACTCGGTTCCGTCAATTCTAAATCTATAAGTTTATCGTGGTAGGTATTGATGTGGTTGACCACGTTTTGATAGCCTCGGGTGTAGAGCCCCTGATCCCTTTTAATGAATTCGATTTGGAGTTCTCCGTCGCTGACGGCCACTTTGCGGTTGTAGTCCGTTACTTCTAGTTCCTTGGTAGGTAGCGGCTCGATGGGGGTAATGACGGGCGGTTTGGGATTATTAACCTCATCATCATCGGCGGGCGGCTGCGGACTTTGGGGTTTTAAGCTAAATTCCGGACCATAAGTTGGTAATAAGTCGGCCAGTAAGCCGCGTGCCAGGGCATCGGTCATGCGTGTCCCGTCTTCAAAGAAGAGGTTTTGTGATAGGGCATATTGCCGCAGGGCCTCGGGGATATCACTTTCGTAAAATCCTAAAGATTGCAGCATAATGTCAAGCTGTTGGGTACCGTAATTATTAGGGTCCAGGGGCTTAAACAGGCTACTAACGGAGTTCTTTTCTAATCCCTGCTGTAGTAAGGAGATACCCTCAACTATTTCGTATCGCTGAATGATGCGAATCGCCATACTGGGGGTGACGGCAATACCATCAGAATCAAATTGGTTTTTTTGGGCGAAAGCCCGCACCGCGATCACCGTTTCTTCTCCGTAATTATAATCTGCTCCGAGTCGTGACCACTGTAGCTCCCGGCCAAAGCCCAGCTCGTAAAGCAGCTGACGCAGCGTGCTGACGTACTTATTATTCGTGCGCCGACTAAGGTACCGTGAGACCGTGTTGGTGCGTAAAAGATTATATAGTGGTTCTACATCTACCATTTGATTTCGATTTTGAGGAGTAATATAATAAAATCCTGGATTTAGTCGGCGATTAATTACTCTTTGTGCCCAGGGTTTGTACCCAATAATTACCTTTCTGCCCTAAGCCCATATCCTGAAAATGCTTCCCCATCATATTTATACAGTGATCGGGACTGGTTCGCCAACTATCGAAGGCAGCTTGAACGTCGGTATAGCCTGCGCTAATGTTTTCACCGATAGTAGTCCAGGAGTAGCCCGCTTGTTCTGCCCGGTCACCTACCCGACTGCCGTCACTTCCCCGGTGTCGAAAGAACTGCTGGTCATACATGTCTGCCGCGTGTTTTTGGGCAGCTTCATTGAGCTGAACCTGTAGATTTAAAGGAGAAGTGGGGGGCATATAGCGTCGACCACATTGGCAACCATTTTTGCGTATGTCGTTTACCAGGGCAAGCATAATCTCTCGATCTTGGAGGTCTTCTTCTGCCATTTTTTCTACCGCAGGTTCAGATAAGCTTCCGTCTCCAAAGGGGAAGGAGCAGGCCATGGATAGCAATAGAAAAGGTAGACTCAAAAAAAACGTTTTGCTGGGCATAGAAATGGACGTTTACAAACTTGTTATGTAGTAAACGTCCATTCTCTTTTCAATTAGTATACGGAGCCTAGATTATTTACTGACAACCCATATCTACTTTGGCCATCGGATCGGCAAAAGGAAAGCAGTTGCCACTCAAAATCTGATCGGGTTGATATCTAGTCAGGTTATCATCATGTAAAGCACTTTCCAGAAAAACGGTGATGGCATCTACCTCCTGCTCTGTCAGACCAAGTGGTCGAAAGTGATTGGATAAAGCCTGCTCTGGCACCCTTGAGTTCTCAGGGATCCCGGTATTTTTATAAGCGACGACCTCGCGAATGGAACGCAGGCTACTACCGTGTCCCAAAAAAGGTGAGTCGGAGAGGTTATACAGCTGTGGTACTTTGAATTTATAGTTATCAGCCGGATTACCAGTAAAGCCACCCCGACCACGGTGCTCCACGGCATTGCTTGGTGTCATAAAGGTCTCCTCTGCTATCTGATCTAAATCCTTCATGCCAAAGGCGTGGAAAGCCTCAGAGTTGAGGGCCGGACCGCCGTGGCAGGGCGCACATTGGGCTTTACCAAAGAATAGCATGGCTCCCTGTTTTTCGATTTCGGTCATAGCCTGCCGATCACCGCGCAGCCACTGTTGGAATGGTGCCTCATTGGCAAACAGCGTACGTTCGTAAGCAGCGATCGCCAATCCGGCCATTTCGGTGGAGTAGCGTTGGGGCTTCTCGATTTCGGGGAAGGCCTGATCAAAGCGCTCGATATACCCCAGGTCTTCCATTCGATCGTAATCTATGACGATGCGGTGTACACCCAGCCCGGCGATGGCCTGTGTCTCCAGCCCTTCGTATCCCAGGTGGTTGTTTTCTTTAGGAGTGCCAGTTGTCCAGGCAGCTTCCGTATTACGATTAGGACCGGTTGCTCCAAACTGTCCGTTCCAAAGCATGACCCGTTGAAAGGCGGTATTGAGTGTCGTTGGGGAACGAATGGGCTGAACGTCTAGTTCAGGAGCCAGGTAATCGGGGCTTTTGGTGCGGGCCATACCATTGGCGCCGGCACCCATGCCGCCATCACCAATTCCCTGCCAGCGATTAGCTTGAAACCCAGCTCCGGCAAAGTGGCAGGAAGCGCAGGAGTAGGTGCCTTCCCCACTCGTATGGGTGGGGTTGAGCGCCAGGGCCGTTTCGTGGAAAAGTAATTGTCCCAGGGCTACTTTTTCCTCGCTTAGTGGATTGCGAGGGTCCTGTGGGATGGCCGAAAAGTCATCGCTATCAGGTAAGGTGAAATCAGCCTGCCAATCTGACCCACCAATCGCCTGCAGGCTTTGTTGCAGCCGGGTATCATAATCGTTAATCATAGGATCGTCGATCTGACAAGCAGATAGCAGGATGGTAAATCCAATCAAGAGGAGGAAGGGTGTTTTTTTCATGCTTTTGTCATCTTTATTAAAAGTAACCGTAAGAAGATGATACGTAAAAACTGAAAAAGCGTTTCATAAAGAACATAAAGAACACAAAAAAGCCAGTTCGATTTTATCGAACTGGCTTTTATATAGAAGTTATTTAAGAATTCCTGGTGAGATGATTGGTAACGGCTTGGAAGTCAAGATAAAAAAGAGCTGTCGTATTGGCTTTCAATCTGTTGCCAAGGGCTCAGTGAGGAGTTTTAAACAACTTCATAGCTAAATACTCTGTAATCTAAATTTCTAAGCATTTTGAAAGTCATCTTTTTGTCCATTATTGCGTTGCATACTCACCTTTGTAGCTAGACGAAGAAAGGGAATTCAAGGGGCCCTTTCTGAAGTAACAAGGCTCCGCCGCGCCTTAGCTTGAACAAGAATCTGAGGTTTCAAAATACACATTAACTCAAATTACAGAGTACTAAATATAAGTTTACTTATTTCACACTATCCACGATAGCCTTAAAGGTGTCGGGATGGTTCATGGCCAGATCAGCCAGTGCCTTACGATTTAGCTTGATATCGTTGCTGGATAGCAAGTGCATCAAACGAGAGTAAGAAAGACCTTGCTGACGGGCACCTGCGTTGATTCTGGTGATCCACAAGCGACGGAAAGCGCGTTTTTTGTTACGGCGGTCGCGATAAGCATAAGTTAGTCCTTTCTCAACGGCATTTTTTGCTACCGTATAGACGTTTTTCCGAGCACCGAAGTATCCGCGTGCTGCTTTCAAGATTTTTTTCCGTCTTCTTCTGGAGGCGACGGAGTTTACGGAACGTGGCATAATGTTGATTTTAGTACAATACAGAGACTCGCCTGAGGCGCGTACTTTGGCCTGTATTCTCGTTAAAAAATAAAAATGTTATCGTACGCCCAACAGACGCTTGATTCTCTTTTCATCGGCCTGGCTAACAAGGGTAGAGCCCTGCAGATGTCTCTTGGCTTTTTTACTCTTCTTTCTCATCAAGTGAGAAGTACGAGCTTGAAAGCGCTTAACCTTTCCTGATCCAGTCAGCTTGAAACGTTTCTTAGCACTGGAATGCGTTTTCATCTTTGGCATCTCAAAAAAATTTGGGCACTAAAGTAGTCCTTGAAAGAACTACGCTCAGTGCAGTTTTTCTAAAGTGGATGCAAAAGTAAGGAAAAAATAATACTTATGCTAAGTAAATTCAATTAATTCTTTTTCTTCTTCTTGGGAGAGACGACCACGGTCATTCGTCGGCCTTCCAATTTGGGAAGGGCCTCCGCTGCGCCCAGGTCTTCTAACTCCTTAATAAAACGCAACAAGAGTAATTCACCCCGATCTTTGAAGACGATGGTTCGTCCTCGAAACTGTACGTAGGCTTTTACTTTTGCTCCATCCTGTAGGAATTTTTCGGCATGACGCAATTTGAATTCGAAATCGTGATCGTCCGTATTGGGGCCGAAGCGGATTTCTTTCACCACGGTCTTCGCCGCTTTCGCTTTCATTTCCTTTTCCTTCTTTTTCTTTTCGTAAAGGAACTTGTTGTAGTCAATGATTTTGACAACGGGCGGTTTTGCATTGGGAGAAATCTCCACCAGATCGAGGCCAACGAGGCGGGCCCATTTTTTCACCTCACGGGTATCGTAAACTTCGCCAGCTTTTAAATCTTGCTCGACTTGCTCACCGATTTCTTCGATGTTATCTCCGACCAGCCGTACTTCAGGAATGCGGATGTAGTCATTAATCCGGAATTGAGGTGTGGTTTGCCTTCTACGATTATTGTTATTTCTTCTTCTAGCCAAATGTTTTTAGTTTAATTAAGAAATGGATACACTATTATATAAGGTATTTTGATACCTAAAAGTTCCTTTGCCCTGCTGGATATTACGAAGAAATCCCCTCGTAAGCCTGATTAGAGACCTTCCGAGGGGACTTCTTCGTACAAAGATACAGAATTTAAGCTTATTATTCTTTTACATCTGTATTTACTTCATCTTCCAGACCGATCACCAGACCATCTTCTTCTTCATTGAGCTTGGCTTTCAGCAAAGATCCCTTATCCGGGTTCTTATTTAAGATAAAGTCGGCCAGCGGATCTTCCAGGTATTTCTGGATCGCCCGGTGTAGCGGACGAGCACCAAATTGCGGATCGAAGCCTTTTTCAGCAACGAATTTTTTTGCTTTACTGGATAACTCTAGCTTGTATTCGCTCATGTCTTCCAGACGCTTGTACAGGTCTTTGAGCGAGATATCAATAATCTTAAAGATATCATCCTGCTCCAGACTATTGAAGATGACTACATCGTCGATCCGGTTTAAAAATTCTGGCGAGAAGGTTCGCTTCAAGGCATTTTGAATAACGGCTTTATTATCGTCTTCGGCAGCTTCTACCCGGGCTTTGGTCGCAAAACCTACCCCCTGTCCGAAGTCTTTCAGCTGGCGCACTCCGATGTTAGAAGTCATTATAATCAGCGTATTCTTGAAATCTACTTTTCTGCCCAGACCATCGGTTAGTTGACCGTCGTCGAGTACCTGTAGTAGAATGTTGTAGACGTCGGGATGCGCTTTTTCAATTTCATCCAGGAGGATAACACTATAGGGCTTACGACGCACTTTTTCGGTCAGCTGGCCACCTTCTTCGTAACCGACGTATCCCGGAGGTGCACCGATCAGGCGGCTAATGGAGAATTTCTCCATATACTCACTCATGTCGATTCGTACGAGGGCGTCATCAGAGTCGAAAATATGACGAGCCAATGCTTTGGCCAGCTCCGTTTTACCGACGCCGGTTGGGCCTAAGAAGATAAAGGAACCAATGGGTTTACTTGGATCTTTTAAGCCAACGCGATTACGCTGAATGGCTTTGGTGATCTTTGTAATGGCTTCGTCTTGGCCAACGACCATAGATTTGATATCTTCACCCATGCCGATGAGCTTTTTGCTTTCGCTTTGGGCCACTTTTTGTACCGGAATACCGGTCATCATGGCCACCACTTCAGCAATATCCGGCTCGTTGACGGGATATTTTTTCGTTTTGGCTTCTTCTTCCCATTTAACTTTTTCGAACTCCAACTGGCGCACCAGTTTAGATTCTTTATCACGCAGGTCAGCCGCTTTTTCGTACTGCTGACTTTTTACGGCCTGATTTTTCTTCTCTTTGAGTTCTTCGATATTTTGCTCGAGCTCTTCGATGTGCTTAGGCACGTGAATGTTTTTCAGGTGCACCCGGGCACCGACCTCATCGAGCACATCGATGGCCTTATCGGGTAGGAAACGGTCACTTACGTATCGTTCACTCAATTTAACACAGGCTTCAATGGCATCATCGCTATAGGTGACATTATGGAAGTCTTCGTATTTGGCTTTGATGTTCTCTAGGATATTGATTGCTTCTTCGGCACTTGGTGGATCCACCATTACTTTTTGGAAACGACGATCCAGGGCCCCATCTTTTTCGATGTGTTGACGATACTCATCCAGCGTAGAGGCACCAATGCATTGCAACTCCCCTCTGGCCAGTGCTGGTTTAAAGATATTACTGGCATCCAGCGATCCCGTGGCGCCACCGGCACCAACGATGGTATGGATCTCATCAATAAAGAGGATGACGTCGCGTGATTTTTCCAATTCGTTCATGATGGCTTTCATGCGTTCCTCGAACTGTCCCCGATATTTAGTACCGGCAACCAGAGCGGCCAGGTCCAGCATTACAATACGCTTGTTGAATAGCGTACGGGAGACTTTCTTCTGATTAATCCGCAGGGCCAGTCCTTCGACGATAGCCGTTTTACCCACTCCGGGTTCACCGATGAGAATAGGATTGTTCTTTTTACGACGGCTAAGGATTTGCGAAACGCGCTCGATTTCGTTTTCCCGGCCGATAATGGGATCCAGTTTGTCCTCTTCTGCCAATTTGGTAATATCGCGACCGAAGTTATCTAATACCGGAGTTCTGGACTTGGTACCCGATTTGCGCTGTTGCTGAAAACGGCCCTGATCATCCTCGTCGTAAGGCTCTTCCTGATCGGAAGGAGCCTGTGCGTAGGGAGTATCAGAGGTAAAGTCCTGCTCCTGACGAACGTACTCCAGCTCTGCTTTGTAAATATCGTAGTCGATATCGAACTGATGTAGGATCCGGGAAGCCGGATTCTCATTGTGCTTCAGGATGGATAATATGAGATGCTCGGGGCTGATCTCTTCACTTTTCAGCATTTTAGCCTCCAAAAAAGTAACTTTAAGTACTTTTTCCGCCTGCTTATTCAGTGGCAAGCTGCCTACGTTCAACTGAGTAACGGAGGTACGGATACGTTGGATTGAATCCTCTACCGTTTCGCGCAGGTCGGAGGCGTCAACGTCCAGAGACTCCAGCACCTTTACGGCAAGACTCTCTTGTTTGGATACAATACCCAGGAGCAGGTGTTCCGTTCCGATGAAGTCATGGCCGAGGCGTATGGCTTCATCCCGACTTCTTTCGATAACCTGCTTAACTTGAGTGGAAAATCTTCTATTATTCATGTTGTTTTCTATTCTTCAAACTTACCTGAAGGAAAAGTCATTTTTACGGACTCTTTCCTAACAATAATAGGATTATTTATTTTAGGAAACAAGTTCTGAAATATCAGATCTTACATTTTAGAACGGTTCCTGTTAAGGCTTCCTATGTGGACTATTCTGTTCAAAAATCAGTCCAAGCTTAAATTAATGACAAAAAAGCAGACGGTTACGCACTGCTTACCGGGTCAAAAATTAAAAAAGATGCCTTTGTTTTGTTGTCTCTTCCCTAACAGATGCAAGGGGCGATAGGTTCTGCAATTCGTGTTCTTACTCGTTTATTTAAGAAAAATTTAGGTAGTATTACCTTAAATTGATACATTTGCTACCCAAGTTATGCGTTCAGTTCCTGAATCATTCCAGGTAGGCTATTAAAAGGTAAGCACAATATTATTTATGAAATATTCAGTTGATAAACAAGAGAAACATACCGTATTCAAGTTGGAAGAAAAAAACCTGAATGCGCTTTTAGCCCCCGAGCTAAAATCAAAATTCGTTATCCTCTATAATGAAGGGATTCGCAATTTAATCCTGGATCTCTCCGAGGTCGAGTATGTAGACTCTTCCGGTTTGAGTGCCATATTGACAGCCGACCGCCTCTGGAAGCAATTGGGCTCGTTCATTTTGACAGGTGTACAGCACGATTCGGTGAAGAAATTAATCGATATCTCCCACTTAAATGATGTACTCACTATCATTCCGACCCTGTCGGAATCGATCGATTATATCTTTATGGAAGAACTGGAAAGAGAGATCGGTGGCGAAGGCGTCAGTGATAGCGACGATGAGGAAAACGCTGAATAATGCGTTTTGAACTCCGCTTATTGGGAACCGCCTCCGCACAACCCAGTCTGGGGCGTTTTACCACCTGCCATCATCTAAACATCCAGGAACAACACTTTTTGATTGACTGTGGTGAAGGCGCGCAAATGCGCATGGAGCAATACAAAGTAAAGCGCAGTAAGATCAATCATATCTTTATCAGTCATTTACACGGCGATCATTTCTTCGGGCTATGGGGGCTCTTAACATCTTACACCCTTAATAATCGTACCGCGGCTCTGCATCTCTACAGTCCCCCCGGATTAAAAGAGGTACTGTTGCCGGCTCTTTCCATCGGGGGCGCAGAACTAAGCTTTCCCCTACATTTTACGGAAGTAGACCCCGAAGCACACCGCTGCGTTTATGACAATAATCAACTAAGTGTCCATACTATTCCGCTGCGCCATCGTATTCCGGCTTGTGGTTATCTCTTTCGGGAAAAACAGCGCCCGCGCAATATGATCGGCGCCAAGATTCAGCAATACGATTTAAGTATTCCGCAAATCAAAGCGGCCAAAGCGGGTGAGGATATCCCACTGGAAGATGGTCGTCTGGTTCCTAATCATGAATTGACCGAAGCGGCCCTTCCACCCCGGGCCTACGCTTTTTGTTCGGATACCCGCTATACCGAAACCATTATACCTTATATAAAGGGAGTGGATCTGCTCTACCACGAAAGCACTTTCTGTGCCGATAATCTGCACAGGGCCGAAGTGACCATGCACAGCACTGCCGCCGAAGCCGCCCGTATTGCCCAGGCGGCCGGAGTGGGTAAGTTGATCCTTGGACACTTCTCCACTCGCTACGAAGATACCCGCGTCTTTGAAACCGAAGCGCGTTCCATCTTTGCGGAAGCCTACGCCGGTGAGGATGGTTTAGTTATTGAACTATGAGGTGTTGAATTGTTGAGTTTTTGCTGCTTTAATTCGTAAATTCCACTTTCAACAATTCGATAACGCAACCATTGACCTCTCGCAAAATCATCCACATCGACATGGACGCTTTCTACGCCTCGGTAGAACAGCGGGATCATCCCGAGCTGCGCAATAAGCCGGTAGCGGTAGGGGGGAGCAGCCTGCGTGGCGTAGTGGCCTCGGCCAGCTATGAAGCCCGTAAGTATGGGGTGCGAAGTGCGATGCCCAGTGTGACGGCCAAGCGTTTGTGTCCGGACCTGATCTTCGTGAAGTCTCGCTTTGATGTCTATCGGGAGGTCTCCCAACAGATTCGGGCGATCTTTCATGAATACACCGACCTGGTAGAGCCCCTTTCGCTGGATGAAGCCTATCTGGACGTTACGGAGCCCAAAGCGGGTCCGCCCTCGGCAACGATTATTGCTCAGCAAATCCGACGGCGCATAGAAGCGGAAACCGGACTTACGGCCAGTGCCGGTATTTCCTTTAATAAGTTCCTGGCCAAAGTCGCCTCCGACATCAATAAGCCAAACGGTATGAAAACTATTTTGCCCGCCGAGGCCGCGGCTTTTTTGGATGAATTGCCGGTAGAGAAATTCCACGGGATTGGGAAGGTCACGGCCAAAAAAATGCGACAGATGGGGCTTTTTACCGGAAGAGATCTTCGCCGGCTCGAAAAGATTACTATGGTGCAGCGCTTTGGTAAGGTGGGCCTGCATTATTACCACATCGTGCGCGCTGAGGATAAGCGACCCGTCAACCCGAACCGCATCCGCAAGTCGATTGGCGCCGAACGGACTTTTTCCAAAGATTTACGTACACTGCCCGAAATGAAAGACAAGCTGCGGTATATCACAAAAGTCGTTTTTGATTATATGAAGAAGGCCGATAATTACGGTCGCAGCGTGACCCTCAAGATCAAATCGACCGACTTCAAGATCAGCACCCGTAGTCGAACCTTTATGGGCGAAATTCGTTCTTACGAGGTATTATTGAGGACTATCTTCCAACTCCTGGAGGAAAACCAGGAGGAACTGGAAGCGGTCCGCCTGCTGGGCGTTTCGGTATCCAATCTGAGCAAAGAGCACGCTGGCGAAGGTATTCAGTTGGAGTTTGATTTTGAAGAAGAAGAATAAGTGATGATTTTAGTAATATTTGATGTAGACGGTACCCTGGTGCATTCCGAGCGGCGTGACAGTGCTATGTTTGGACGTACTTATCAAGAGATATACGGAAGACCTTTTCCTAGTCTGGACTGGAGCCACTTCCCACACGTAACGGATGACACGATGTTTCGTACGGCCATCCGGCAGCATTTTCAGCGGGAGATAACCGCAACGGAAATCCCTACCTTTCAGGAGCGCTATATGAATTACCTGCGGGCTTCGCGTCGTGAACAGCCCGAGCAGTTTATGCAAATACCTGGTGCCAGTAACCTGATAAAGCGTCTGCTAGAGGATGAGCGCTTTGAATTAGGCATTGCCACCGGTGGCTGGAAGGCACCGGCGCAGATCAAATTGGGCCACGTTCAGGTGCCTCACCAGCGTATGGTCCTGACCGGAGCGGATGGGAAAGCCACCCGGGAAGAAATTTTGGAAGAGACCCGGGAACTAAGTGAGTCGAAGGGGCGTTCTTTTAACAAAGTCGTTTACGTGGGCGACGCACCCTGGGATGTACGAACGACTCGCAATCTGAATTGGCCCTTCGTGGGCATTCGGCATCGCTCCGATGAGCAGGTATTACTGGATGCTGGAGCAGATATTGTACTGCGCGACTACCAGGCCTACGATACTTTCGTAAAAGCCGTGGCGGAAGCCGGGCCACCCCGGAAAATTTTGTAAGGAAAATGTAAAAGACAAAAGAGAAGCGCACAAAGGCTTTTAGAAAGTCCAAAAATCGCGTACTTTTGCTGGGCAAGCAAAAAAGGGAAACAATTCCAGCGAAATATTTGCTAGTTTTAAAAAACCCTTTTATATTTGCAACGCCTTTGGAAAAAGGCAGCCAAAACGAATTAAATTTCGTCCGATTCCGTAGCTCAGTTGGTAGAGCACTTGACTTTTAATCAAGGGGTCCTGGGTTCGACCCCCAGCGGAATCACTCTTAAGCCTGTCTCCTTCTGGTAGACGGGCTTTTTTTGTTCTGGGGTTGCTCAGTTGGTATAGCATCCGCCTTAGGCGGAGGGTCCTGGGTTCGACCCCCAGCGGAATCACTAAAAAGTGCAGGTTACTGATTATCAGTAGTTTGCACTTTTTGATTTTCTTCGTATTTGTTATAATTTCTTTCCTTTTTGATTCTTTATCAGTACTTTACATAAGTAAAAATAAATGATTTGATAGCAGCCTTCTAAGATTTTTCTGTGCTGGAGATGCTTTTACAAACGAATATGTCGTTTGACTAAAACTATGTGCGCGTCCATTAAAGTTTACATTGTGTTAAGCTAAAAAAGCTGTTATCTTTAAGGAGCAGCAAAAAACAATAAAATGACACAAAACCTCGATCAAAAAAAGATGGAGCTCATCCGAGAGATAATGGACATAGAAGAAGCATCTCTTCTTGAAAAGATAGAATCGGATATAAAAGAGAGCAAGCAGCAATCAGGAATTTGGGATAAGGTGATCAAGCCAATCCGAAAAACCGTTAGTATAGTCGAATTAGTGGAAGAGCAATCTTATGAGCCTATTGAAGCTGATGCCTTCTTTGAGCTAGCCGAATCTATTGCTATCGAGGAGCCCCTCGAGGAACTTTTGTTACAACTAGATTAAAGATAGATGGACTATTTATTAGATACGAATGTATTACTCGTATATGTTAGGGGAAGTGTACCATCTCGGAAATTAGAAGAAGATTTAAAAATTCTTACTGGTGATAATAGGGTAGTGTTATC
>Ga0209938_1000268_pt1 | contig 28557 bp, 23 predicted proteins | sample SalPonR2_C_D1_MG_FD_185708 | JGI IMG/M metagenome (GOLD analysis project Ga0209938, IMG submission 185708) | Salt pond soil microbial communities from South San Francisco under conditions of wetland restoration - Salt Pond MetaG R2_C_D1_MG... ... | reverse complement strand
GAACTGACGGTCGCGGGCCTCCACCTCGACGCAGAGCACGGCGCGACCGTTTTCCAGAAAGCGCAACTGTTCCAGCCCTTCAAGCCCTTCGAGCGGCCCCGGCACCCAGCCGGGATAGGCGGCGAGCGCCCCGGGACGGTAGGCGTAGACGCCGACATGGTGAAAGACCGGGGTCTGCGCATCGTCGGCATAGCGCGTCGGGGTGAAAGGGATCACCTCCTTGGAGAAATAGAGCGCATGGTGGTCGCGGGTGAAAACCGCCGTCGTGCCGCCCACACGGCCCGCTGCGCGGTCGGCGAGAAACCCGTTGAGCGCCGCACCATCGCAGCGCAGCACCGGGGTTGCCACCTCTGCCGCAGTGTCGCCGCGCAGGCCCGCGACTAGGTCTTCGACGAACCAGTGCGGGGTCAGTGGTGCATCGCCCTGCAGGTTCACCACGATGTCGAAACCGCCACCAAGAGTGGCATGCGCTTCGGCGCAACGCTCGGTGCCGTTGGCGCAGTCCTCCGAGGTCATCACCACCTCTGCGCCGAACGCCTCGGCGGCTGATTTGATCCGCTCGTCATCGGTAGCCACAACGACACGGTCGACGTCCGAAACGGTGCAGGCGGCCTCCCACGAGCGGCGGATAAGCGACCGGGCCTCTCCGCTTGCCCCGCGCAACTCTGCCAGAGGTTTGCCGGGATAGCGGGATGATGCATAGCGGGCGGGGATGGCTATGAGCACGCTCATGTCAGGCTTTCTTGAGGTCGATGCCCGGCGCATGGGCGATGAAAAACGGATTGGCAAAGCCGTCTTTGCCGTAGCGCAGCGGCGTGTGATCGTCAAAGCGCACCACATGCCCGCCGGCGCCTGACAGGACAGCATGCCCGGCGGCGGTATCCCATTCCATGGTGCGCCCGACTCGAGGATAGAGATCGGCCTCGCCGGTGGCGACAAGGCAGAACTTGAGCGAGGATCCCGCGCTTGTCATGTCCTTCACCGCGTATTGCCCGATATAGTCGTCGGTTGCCTGATCACGGTGCGATTTGCTGGCCACCACCATTAGCGCGCCATTATCCGGGTCGGTCACGCGGATGACGCGTTGCGCGCCAGGGGTGGCCTTGTCGAAGGGGCCGTCCTCTTCCACGGCAGCGCCGTCAGCGCGAGTGTAGAACATCCGGCCCTTGGCGGGGGCATAGACCACGCCGCGCGTGGGTGTGCCGTTCTCGACATAGGCGATGTTCACGGTGAAATCGCCGCGCCGGTTGATGAATTCCTTGGTGCCATCGAGGGGATCGACGATGAGAAACGTGTTCACGGATTGCGCGTGCGATACCGCCTGTTCTTCGGTGATCAGCGCCACGTCGGGAAAGGCTGCGCGCAGACCGTCGGAAATGATTGCATCGGCGGCCTCGTCGGCCTCGGTCACGGGGCTTGCGTCCGACTTGACCTTAACGTCGAATTCGTCAGCCTCGTAAATCTCCATGATCCGGTCGCCGGCCTCCAGGGCTAGCCGCCGCATCTCTGTCACAAGCGTGTCGTACTTCAAATTGCCGCTCCTTTGCCGGGAAGGCGCCACTTTACGCCCTTAATGAATGGATTACTCAATGCCCCTTATGCTAGGGTCGGTGCGGGACGGCAAGAAACCCGTACAAGAAATTAAACGGCAGTCAGGCAGTTTTCCGATGTTCAAGACGGCGCGCCCGAGATCAACCCTGCATTCCGCGATCATCATCCTCGAGGTGATCTATCACGCCACCGTGCGCAGCGTGCGGCAGGCGCACGGGAATGCGGTGATCGCGCTCGTTCTGAATATCGTGACCGTGATCATCATGGTACTGGCGTTTTATCTCATGTTCACGGTTCTCGGTATTCGCGGGGCAAAGCTGCGCGGCGACTTCCTGTTGTTCATGATGTCGGGTATTTTCCTGTATCTCACGCATATCAAGGGCGTGAGTTCCGTTCTTGGGGCGGACGGACCATCCTCACCTATGATGCAACACGCCCCAATGAACACTATCGTGTCGATCAGTTCCGCCGCGCTTGGGACGCTTTACATCCAAGTGCTGTCGATGTTCGTGATCCTCTTCGTCTATCATGTGGCGATTACCCCGATCACCATCTATCAGCCGGCGGCGGCGTTCGGCATGGTGCTCCTGGCGTGGTTCACGGGGGTTTCGGTAGGCCTTGTCCTGCTGGCAATAAAGCCGTGGTTCCCAACCTTCGTCTCGATTTTTTCGACGGTCTATCAGCGAGCCAACATGATCGCGTCGGGCAAGATGTTTGTGGTCAACACACTGCCGCCCTTCATGTACAACATGTTTTCCTGGAATCCGCTGTTCCACAACATCGATCAGGCGCGCGGGTATGTGTTCATCAACTATTTCCCGCACAAGACCTCTCTGGAGTATCCGATCTATCTGGGAATCGTGCTTTTGGTGATCGGCTTGATGGGGGAATTCTACACCCGGCAATTTGCCTCCCGAAGCTGGGATGCGCGGCGTTAATCGACTACGCGGCAGGTCAGGTTGATCCGTCCGCCGCCCTGTAATAGCGATGACGTGCCGGGCCGTATGCGATCGACCCCATGATGGATCAGGCGGGCTGCGCCGCCCATCACAAGAACGTCGCCCGAATTCAGCCAGACCGATTCTGTCGGGCCGCCGCGTGCAAGATTACCGACTCGAAAGAGCGCGTCGTCGCCAAGGGACACCGACAGTACCGGCCACGAGAAATCCGCCTCGTCACGATCCTGATGCAAACCCATGCGCGCGCCTTGCGAATAGTAGTTGATCAGGCAGCAATCGGGCAGCCGCGTCTTGCTGATCAGCGTGCGCCAGATGGCCAGAACGCTCTCTGGGACAGGGGGCCAGTTCTGGCCCCCGGGGTGGGTCTGTTCGTAACGATAGCCGCGCCGGTCGGTGACCCAGCCATAGCGCCCTGCAGAGGTCATGCGCACGCTCATCGGCTTGCCACGGGGGGTCACCGGAGTGAAAAGCGGAGCCTGCGCAACCACCTGGCGCAACTCGTCCACCATTGCCGCCTGCGCGTCGGACGACAGCCATCCCTTGTGGATCGCTACGCCGCGCAGGTTCAGGTTCGGTCGGGTCATGCTGTCTCCTCATTGCGCAAGATGGGCATTTTAGACCAAATTGCACGATTCCATTTCGTGCCAATGCTTGCAGCCCCACACAGCCCTGCCTATATACGCGCAGAAACGCAGGCACTGCGCCAAGTCGCGGGTCTGCTCCTCATCGGGGGCCGGATGCCGAAACGGGTCGGGCCTTCGTCATATCGCCTAAGTAGAAGGGATCGAAAACATGGCCAAAGTGATTGGTATTGACCTCGGCACCACGAATAGCTGTATCGCGATCATGGACGGCGCTCAGGCGCGCGTGATCGAAAATTCCGAAGGTGCACGCACGACGCCCTCGATCGTGGCCTTCACCGAGGATGAGCGCCTTGTTGGTCAGCCTGCCAAGCGGCAGGCCGTCACCAACCCGGAGAACACCATTTTCGGCGTCAAGCGCCTGATCGGCCGTCGCGTCGATGATCCGGATCTCGCCAAGGATAAGAAGAACATGCCATTCACCGTCGTCGATGGTGGCAATGGCGACGCATGGGTGCAGGCGCGCGGCGAGAAATACTCGCCCAGCCAGATTTCCGCCTTCATCCTTGGCAAGATGAAAGAAACCGCCGAGAGCTATCTTGGTGAAGAAGTGACTCAGGCCGTCATCACCGTGCCCGCCTATTTCAACGACGCACAGCGTCAGGCAACCAAGGATGCCGGCAAGATCGCCGGCCTCGAAGTGCTGCGCATCATCAACGAGCCGACTGCGGCGGCGCTCGCCTATGGTCTCGAAAAGGAAGACACGCATACGATCGCCGTCTATGACCTTGGTGGCGGCACGTTCGACGTGACCATTCTCGAAATCGACGACGGCCTCTTCGAAGTCAAGGCGACCAACGGCGACACCTTCCTCGGCGGTGAAGACTTCGATATGCGCATCGTCAATTATCTCGCCGACGAGTTCAAAAAAGAGCATGGCGTCGACCTGACCAAGGACAAGATGGCGCTTCAGCGTCTCAAGGAAGCAGCTGAAAAGGCCAAGATCGAGCTTTCCTCGTCCTCGCAGACAGAGATCAACCAGCCGTTCATCTCGATGGGCTCGGACGGTCAGCCGCTGCACATGGTGGTGAAGCTGACCCGTGCCAAGCTCGAAAGCCTCGTGGGCGACCTGATCAAATCGTCGATGAAGCCCTGCGCTGCGGCCCTCAAGGACGCTGGCATGTCCGCCTCCGAGATCGACGAAGTGGTTCTGGTGGGTGGCATGACCCGCATGCCGCGCGTTGTCGAGGAAGTGACCAAGTTCTTCGGGAAAGAGCCGCACAAGGGCGTGAACCCTGACGAAGTTGTGGCCATGGGGGCCGCCATTCAGGCGGGCGTGCTTCAGGGCGACGTCAAGGACGTGGTGCTGCTCGACGTGACCCCGCTCAGCCTCGGGATCGAGACGCTTGGTGGTGTATTCACCCGCCTGATCGACCGCAACACCACGATCCCGACCAACAAGAGCCAGATCTTCTCCACCGCCGAAGACAACCAGTCGGCCGTGACGATCCGGGTCTTTCAGGGCGAGCGCGAAATGGCGTCCGACAACAAGATGCTGGGCCAGTTCAACCTCGAGAATATTCCGCCCGCCCCGCGCGGCATGCCGCAGATCGAAGTGACCTTCGACATCGACGCCAATGGCATCGTCTCCGTTTCGGCCAAGGACAAGGGCACGAACAAGGAGCAGAAGATCACCATTCAGGCGTCGGGTGGCCTCTCGGAAGAAGATATCGACAAGATGGTCAAGGAAGCCGAAGAGAACGCCGAGGCCGACAAGGCCCGCCGTGAGCTTGTCGAGTCCAAAAACCAGGCCGAGAGCCTCATCAACTCGACCGAGAAATCGCTCGAAGAGCATGGCGATAAGGTCGATCCGACCACCGTCGAGGCGATTGAACTGGCCATTGCCGCGCTCAAGGATGAGCTTGAGGGTGACAATGCGGACAAGATCAAGTCCGGCATCCAGAACGTCACCGAGGCATCGATGAAGCTGGGCGAGGCGATCTACAAGGCCAGCCAAGATGAAGGCCAGGACGAGCCCGCAGGTGCCGATCAGGCACAGGGTGACGACGATGATATCCTCGACGCCGATTTCGAGGATCTCGACGACAACAAGCGCGCCTGAGGCACGTTTCGGACCAATCGGGCCGGTTCGGTGTAATGCCGGACCGGCCCCGATGCTCCGACATCAAGGAGATCCCAGATGGCCAAACGTGACTATTACGAAGTGCTCGGGCTTTCCAAGGGCGCCTCGGCGGACGAGATCAAGAAGGCCTATCGCAGCAAGGCGAAAGAGCTTCATCCCGACCGCAACTCCGACAATCCTGACGCGGAAAAGCAGTTCAAGGAAGCGGGCGAGGCCTATGACGTCCTGAAAGATCCTGAGAAAAAGGCCGCCTACGACCGGTTTGGCCATGCGGCCTTTGAGGGTGGCATGGGCGGTGGCGGGCGTCCCGGAGGCGGGTTCGGCGGCGGGGCCGGGCAGGGCGATTTCGCCTCGGCCTTCTCGGACGTGTTCGACGATCTGTTCGGCGATTTCATGGGCGGTGGACGCGGTGGCGGGCGACAGCGCGCGGCGCGCGGGGCCGACCTGCGTTATAATCTGCGCGTGACGCTTGAAGAGGCCTATGGCGGTCTGCAAAAGAGTATCAAGGTGCCCTCTGCCGTGCCCTGCGACGAATGCGACGGCTCGGGTGCAGAGGGAGGCGCGCAACCTACAACCTGTCCGACCTGCTCGGGCATGGGCAAGGTACGCGCGCAGCAGGGGTTCTTCACCGTGGAGCGCACCTGCCCTACCTGTGGCGGGCTTGGCCAGATCATCAAGAACCCGTGCAAGGTCTGCCAGGGTCAGGGCCGCGTGCAAAAGGATCGCGCGCTGAGCGTGAACATCCCCGCAGGCGTCGAGACCGGCACTCGGATTCGCCTTGCTGGTGAGGGTGAGGCCGGGATGCGCGGTGGCCCGGCGGGCGACCTCTACATCTTTATCGAGGTGGCCAAGCACGAGCTTTTCGAACGTGAGGATACCAACCTCTTTTGTCGCGTGCCTGTGTCGATGACCAAAGCGGCGCTTGGCGGCGATATAGAGGTTCCGACGATCGAAGGCGGGCGCAGTCGCGTGAAGATCCCAGCAGGTTCGCAGTCAGGCCGCCAGATGCGCCTGCGTGGCAAGGGTATGCCTGCCCTGCGCGGTGGTGCGCCCGGTGACATGTTCATTGAACTGGCGGTGGAAACTCCCGTCAATCTTACCTCGAAGCAGAAAGAGTTGCTGCGTGAGTTCGATGCGCTGAGCGAGGACAATAATCCCGAAAGCAAGAGCTTCTTTTCCTCGGTCAAGACCTTCTGGGATTCGATGAAAAGCTGACCGCAGAGTCCGCGTTAACCCTTTTCTAATGCTCCACGGGCAGGCTGGGGGCATGACACATGCCCCTGCTTTTTCCGAGCGCGCCCTGCCGCTCTTTGCGCCCGAGACGGCGGTGCCCTCCAACGCGCGTCAGCCATCCTATGTCCGCGATCATCGGCAGCGATTGCGTGCGCGATTCCTCGACGGTGGCGCGCGGGCGATGCCCGATTACGAAATTCTGGAACTCGTGCTGTTTCGCGCCATCCCGCGCCGCGATGTGAAACCACTGGCGCGTGCGCTGTTGGACACGTTTGGCGATTTCGCCGGGGTGCTGTCAGCCCCGGCAGAGCGGCTCTCGGGGATCAATGGCGTAGGTGAGGCGGTGATTTGCGAGCTGAAGGTGGTCGAGGCAGCTGCGCATCGGCTGGCACAGGCGCGGGTGATGAACCGACCGGTGATCGCGTCCTGGGATGCGCTGCTCTCCTATTGCCGGGCCAGCATGGCGCATCGCGAGACGGAACAGTTCCGAGTGTTTTATCTTGACCGCAAGAACGTGTTGATCGCCGACGAGGAACAGGCGCGCGGCACGGTGGATCACGTGCCGGTCTATCCGCGTGAGGTGGTCCGCCGCGCGCTGCAACTCAATGCGAGCGCGTTGATCCTCGTGCACAATCACCCGTCGGGCGATCCGACGCCCTCGGCAGCGGATATCGACATGACCGCGCAGGTTGCCCGTGCCGCCGAAGTGCTGGGCATCACGCTGCATGATCACGTCGTGATCGGGCGCGCAGGTGAGGTGAGCTTTCGCGCGGACGGCTATTTCTAGCGCAGCCAGACCTCGACCCGGCGGTTCACCTGGCGGCCCCAGGCGGTGTCGTCGCAGGCCATCGGCATCGCCTCGCCAAACGCCTCAACGGCTAGGTCGATCTGGTCGAGTCTGGCGGTTTCAGCGGCCCGAGTGACGGCGCGCCGCACCGTTTCCGCACGCCGCAGGGCAATCTCGCGATTGGCCTCTGCGGGGCCCTCGCCGTCGGAGAATCCAACAAAGACAAGGCGGCGATTGTCATAAAGCCCAAGCTCCAGGGACCTTGCCAGTTGCTGCGCGTTGGAGCGGGACTGAGCGTCGAGCCTGACCGATCCGGTCTCGAACCGGAACGTGGTCGTCAGTCGCTTGAGCGGGGCGAGCGTGCGCACCATGCGTTGCAATTCCCCTAGGCCCAGTTCGTCTCCTGCCTGAGCAATCGCATTCGCGAACCGATCGCCTTGCGCGTTGATTTCGATCTCTTCGGGGGTCTGATCGACAAATCCCGCGCGCCGGATGACCAGTTGCGCCGACGGGTCGCGCAAATAGGCGATGAATTCGCGGCCCAGCTTGGGCAGGCGGCGCGCGGGAAGGTACAGAAAAAGCGGGGCGGTCAGCGGGTAATCCTCGGTCTTGACGGCCCGGCGCGTGGCGCGCAGTGCGAATCCGCAGGCCCCGATAATGGGGATTTCCCAAGTACCATCCATTTCGGATCGCGTCGTGAGGCCGAGCGCAAAAGGATCGTTGGTGACCGCCCTGGCGAACGCTGCGCCATTGGGATGCCGTTTGACGCGCTCCCGCAGGTGACGGCCTGCAGGGACGAGCACCTGATCGACGCTCGCTTGCCCGATCCCGGTTCTGGCGGACCACAGATGAATGTCGATCGGTGCATCCGGACCGCCCAGATCGGCCCAGTTCACGATATCACCGGCCAATGCGAGCGACAGTTGCCGCAGACTGATGCCCTGCGTGGGGTTGCTGGGTGCGACAACGGGAACAAGCGCATCCAGCGCGAGCACCCGCCCCCGCGCCGGTGCCGTGAGATTCCCGAGTCCCGCCTCGCGGGCATGCTGCAGTTCATCCTGCCGGATCTCACGCAGTGTCATGGCGATATCCGCTTCGTTGGCAAGGAGATCGGCAAAGCCCTCATCGGTATTGGTTAAACGAAAGGTGAATTGTCCGATGAGCGTGCTGTCCTGACCGGTGTGCAGATCAAAGCGCAGTTCGGTCGGCGTGTCGGTCACGCGCCGCAGATCGTAATCGCCGCGTATAGCAAAGGCCTCGAGCAGAGCAGGCATGAGGACGCGCGCGATCGTCGGCGCACCGGAAAACACGAGCCGTGCAACATAGGCCTCAAGATTGGGGCACCCGGGCCCCTCGCAGGCTACGCCGGATCCATCGACGGTCAACTCTCCATAGACGGTATCCACGCGGTAGAATTCGCCGTCAAAACCCAAGAGGTTACCGGAAATCTCGACATTTCCATCATGCGAGCGTAGCGTCACGTCCTGTGCCGCGACCGTGACCGGAATGACCAGAAGACAAAGTGCGGCGAGGATCGCCGCACGCAATGTTGTCATGTCTTGTCCCCCTGAAAATCGCGACGTTAGTTGCGCGCGATCTTCAGGTCATTGAACAGGTTTTTCAACACCAGAAACTCTCCGACGGCGTCGCAATCGGGCATCGCCAACACAATGTCCTGCACCGTGAGCCCTGCATCGCCGGTGGCGATGGTCTGCGCCTCGATGTCACGGCCGCAATTTGCATCACTCACCTCGGCCTCGACTCGCAGGGTCACGTCGCCTGCGCGCGTGGCGGTGCCGGTGGGGAAGGTATAGACCTCGGCCATCAGGCCTTGATCGGTGCTGGGCGTGCCGAGACGTGTCAGAAACCCGCCTTCGCCAGCGACGCTACGTGCCTTGTCCTGTGCGGACGCGGCCCAGATATGGCCCGCGTCGCCGAAATCTGCACCATACTCGAGTGCATGCATGTGCAGGCTGTCCGCGCCACCACTCCATTGCACGACAAAGCGATCATAGAGTTTGAGCGTATCAACATTTGCCGTGGCCAGTGCGCCCTCGCCATCAGCGAAGGACACGATGAATACCGCGCTCTCGCTCAGTGCCGGCACTTCGAGCATGCTCTGGCCGGCGCTGTCGGTCACGGCGTTGAACATCATGCCGTTGTGGTGAACGGTAAAACGCTCGTTGATGCGGCAGGGGGCCGAGACGGCCAGTTCCACCATGGCACCCTTGCGAAGCGCAGCGTCCATCTCATACTCACAGGTAAAGGTCGGGGCGGCCTCTTCCTGCGGCAGCGCCTTGGGGACCACGGCCTCTTCGGCCACGGCGAGTGTAACCGGTGCCGTGGGCAAGGCCACAGGGCCCGGTATCGCCACAGGGGGGGTAGGCGCGGCAGAGGTCAGTTCGATCTGGGAAATTTCCACCGGTTTGTCGAGCACAGGAGCCAAACCCGATTGCATCGCGGTTACCGGCCGCGACGGGGCCTGCGCCTGCATGAAAAATCCAATTCCAAGCGCGCAGGCAAAGGTACCGCCTGCCATGATGTAACGTCGAGCCTTAGACATAGTGCTCTCCATACCAAAACACGATTGGTATAGAGGCTAGGCGTTAATAATGGCTTCCCAATGGCAGGGAAAGGGTCTCAATCGGGCGATTGCTCTCAGCTCAGCCGTCCGTGGCAGTGCTTGAACTTCTTGCCGGAACCGCAGGGGCAGGGCTCGTTCCGACCCGGGTTACCCCAGGTCGATGGATCGCCCTCTACAAAGCCGGGCGCGCCGTCTGTTGTCGCCTCTTTGGGCGTCTCCGGCTGTGCAGCGGCCTCCATCGCAGCGCGCTGCTCTTGCAATTCGCGCATCAGCGACTCCTGCTCTTCTTCCGACATTGGACGGATCTGTGAGAGCTTCTTGGTCACGTCCATACGCAGGCTGTCGAGCATTGTCTCAAACAGCTGGAAAGACTCGTTCTTGTATTCATTGAGCGGATCGCGCTGTGCATACCCGCGAAAGCCGACGACGCTGCGCAGGTGTTCAAGCGTCAGAAGATGCTCGCGCCATTTGCCGTCGATGGTCTGCAAGAGCACCTGTTTCTCGATCATGCGCATGCTCTCGGGGCCGAATTGCGCGGCCTTGGCGGCCATCATCTCATCCGCGGCTTTGTCAAGCCGCTCGATGATCTCCTCGTCATCCACGCCCTCCTCGGCGGCCCAGTCGATCACCGGCAGGTCCATGTTGAGATGCTCTATCACCGCGGCATGCAGACCCTCGGTATCCCATTGATCAGCATAGGTCTTGGGCGGCATGTATTGGTCGACCAGGTCGCTGATCACCTCTGCGCGCATGTCACCGACGATCTCGCTCAGATCCTTGGCCTTCATGATATCGAGGCGCTGCTTGAAGATCACCTTGCGCTGTTCGTTCATTACGTCGTCGAACTTCAGCAATTGCTTGCGGATGTCGAAATTGCGCCCTTCAACCTTGGCCTGCGCGCGTTCAAGCGATTTGTTGACCCAGGGGTGAATGATCGCCTCGCCTTCCTTCATGCCAAGCGTCGAGAGCACCTTTTCCAGCCGCTCTGAGCCGAAGATGCGCATCAGATCGTCATCGAGGCTGAGGAAGAAGGCCGACCGACCCGGATCGCCCTGACGGCCAGAGCGACCGCGCAGCTGGTTGTCGATGCGGCGACTTTCATGGCGCTCAGTGGCGAGCACGAACAGCCCGCCCGCGGCCTTGACTGCCTCTTCATCGGCGGTGTGCGCCTCTTCGATGCGGCGGCGGATTTCCTCGGGATCGCCTTCGGGATCGGCGGCGATGGCCTCCATGATCTGGAAATCGAGATTGCCGCCGAGTTTGATGTCAGTGCCGCGCCCGGCCATGTTCGTGGCGATGGTCACCGCACCCAGCTTGCCCGCATCGGCGATGATCTGCGCCTCTTTCTCGTGCTGGCGGGCGTTGAGCACGTTATGCGTGATCCCTGCCTGGGTCAGCAACGCGCTCAGCATCTCGGACTTCTCGATCGAGGTAGTGCCGACGAGAATCGGTTGCCCCTTGCCGTGCGCGTCGCGGATTTCCTCGACGATGGCGTCGTATTTTTCCTGCTGGGTGCGATAGACGGCGTCATCGTTGTCGATGCGCGCAATCGGGCGGTTGGTGGGAACCTCGACCACGCCGAGCCCGTAGATTTCGGCGAATTCCTCGGCCTCGGTGACCGCGGTGCCGGTCATGCCCGACAATTTGTCATAGAGGCGGAAATAGTTCTGGAAGGTCACGCTGGCGAGCGTTACGTTCTCGGGCTGGATCTGGCAGCCCTCCTTGGCCTCGATGGCCTGATGCAGGCCATCCGACAGACGACGCCCTGCCATCATGCGACCGGTGAATTCGTCGATCAGCACGACGTCGCCGTCGCGCACGATGTAATCCTTGTCCTTCTGGAACAGTTTATGCGCGCGCAGGCCCTGATTGACATGGTGCACGATGGTCGTGCTCTCGGGATCGTAGAGCGATTGTTCCTCGGGCAGAATCCCACGTTCCTTGAGCAGGTTTTCCAGATATTCATTGCCGTCATCGGTGAAGGTGACGTTGCGGGTCTTTTCGTCGAGCGAATAGTGGTCGTCGTTCAATTCCGGGATCAGCGCGTCAATGGTCTGGTAAAGTTCGCTCCGGTCCTGGCTGGGGCCGGAAATGATCAGGGGCGTGCGCGCCTCGTCGATCAGGATGCTGTCGACCTCGTCCACCACGGCGAAATTGTGACCGCGCTGGTTCATCTCTTCGAGTGAGGCTTTCATGTTGTCGCGCAGGTAATCGAACCCAAGTTCATTATTGGTGGCATAGGTGACATCGGCACCATAGGCCGCTTTTTTCTCGTCCTCGGGCTGCTGCGGGTACACGACGCCCGTGGTCATGCCGAGCGCGGCGAAGACCTTGCCCATCCACTCGGCATCGCGCCGGGCAAGGTAGTCGTTCACGGTGACCACATGCACGCCCTTGCCGGAAAGCGCATTGAGATAGCAGGGGAAGGTGGCGACAAGGGTCTTGCCCTCGCCGGTCTTCATCTCGGAAATGTTGCCCTGATGCAGGAAGATGCCGCCCATCAGCTGTACATCGAAAGCGCGCAAGCCAAGCGCGCGGCGGGCCGCCTCGCGGCAATTGGCAAAGGCGTCGGGCAGGAGCGCGTCAAGGCTCTCGCCGTCGGCGATACGCTTGCGGAACTCCTCCGTCTTGGCGATCAGCCCCTCGTCACTCAGGGCCTCGTATTCGGGTTCCAGTGCGTTGATCTTTTCGACCAACGGGCGCGTCGCCTTGACCTTGCGGTCGTTCGGTGTGCCGAAGATCTTTCGTGCAACCGTTCCAATACCCAACATGCTTTATCCGTTCCGGTGTTTTGACTGTCCGTGACAGGCAATCGCTTGCCCCGCTCGCCCGCGCGCCCTAAAACGGGCGCAAGTTGTCGGCTCGCGCCTTGGTTACAAGGCGATGTAAGGGGCCGCCGGAAAAGTGTCAACGTCGCGCGCCGTCACGCCCGGTGTCGCGTCACGCAATAAGGGAAGTTTCCATGTTTCGCCATTTGATGACCTCGACAGCGCTCACCGCCGGTCTGGTGCTGAGCACGCCCCTTCTGGCACAGGATGAACCCTCCGCCGAAATGATTGTCGCCACAGTGGGCGAGACCGAGATCACGCTGGGGCACATGCTGTCGCTGCGCGCGGGCCTGCCGCAGCAATACGACCAGGTCCCGCCGGAAGTGCTGTTCAAGGGCGTGCTGGATCAGCTGGTGCAGCAGACCCTTTTGATGAAGGCGCATGAGGGAGATCCCTCACTGGCCGCGCAGATGCAGCTCGACAATGAGCGTCGCGCGATCCTCGCGGCGGATGTGGCCGAAAATGTGCTCAATGACGTGCTGACCGACGCGGCACTGCAAGAGGCCTTTGAGGCACGCTATGCCGATGCTGACCCCGAAACCGAGTACAAGGCCGCGCATATCCTGGTGGAGACCGAGGCAGAGGCAAAAAAGCTGATCGAGGAGATCGAGGGCGGGGCCAATTTTGCGAGCCTTGCGCAAGAGCACTCAACCGGCCCCTCTGGTCCTTCGGGCGGCGACCTCGGCTGGTTCGGCGATGGCGTCATGGTGCCCGAGTTCTTCGACGCCGTGGCCGCCCTTGGTGAAGGCGGGGTCTCGGCCCCGGTGCAGACGCAATTCGGTTGGCATGTGATCCAACTCAAGGAGACCCGGATCAAGGAGCGCCCCGCGCTTGACGAGGTACGTGAAGAACTGGCGGGTGAGCTGCGCCAGGCGGCCTTTGATGCCTATATCGCGGAGCTCGAGGCCGAAAGCAGCGTCGCGCGTGACGCGGGTGATGCGCTTGACCCCGCACTGATCAACCAGACCGATCTTCTGGAGAACTGAGCCATGGGCGCCAAACCGCCGCTTTCCCCGCTGGCCCCGGCGGGCTTTCCCGAATTGCCCGAGATCGCCGGGGTGAACTTTGCCACCACGGCGGCGGGGGTGCGCTACAAGGACCGCACCGACGTGATGCTGGCCAGCCTTGCGCCCGGGACGGCGGTGGCGGGGGTGTTTACCCGCTCGGCCACGCGCTCGGCGGCAGTGCTGGATTGCCAGGCCAAGATCGGTGGCGCGCCGGAGGGCGGGGCTGCGATCTTCGTCAATTCCGGCAATGCCAATGCCTTTACTGGGCGGCGCGGGGCCGAATCGGTGAGCGCGGTGACAGGGGCCGTGGCCGAAACGCTCGGCCTGCCGGCGATGCGGGTCTTTTCCTCTTCGACCGGTGTGATCGGTGAGCCGCTGCCGCATGACCGTATCACCGCCTGCCTCGATGATCTGAAATCGGCACTTTCGCCGCATGCGATCGAAACTGCGGCGCATGCGATCATGACGACGGACACCTTTCCCAAGGGATCGGGAACCACGATTACCATCGATGATCAGACCGTGCATATCGCGGGCATCGCCAAGGGATCGGGCATGATCGCGCCCGATATGGCGACGATGCTGGTCTATATCTTCACCGACGCGGCGATCGAGCAGGACATCCTGCAAGACATGGTCAGCGCGCTCAACCGCACGACGTTCAACTGCATCACCGTGGACAGTGACACCTCGACCTCCGACACGCTTCTGGTGGCGGCGACCGGCGCATCCGGCATTCGCGTCACTGAGACAAGCGTCGGCTTCATGGAGGGGCTGCGCCGCGTCATGCTCGATCTGGCGCATCAGGTGGTGCGCGATGGTGAGGGGGCCACGAAATTCGTCGAGGTCTCGGTCACTGGTGCCGCCTCGGATGCCGAGGCCCATTTGCACGCCAAGTCCATCGCCAATTCGCCGCTGATCAAGACGGCGGTGGCGGGCGAGGACCCGAACTGGGGCCGCGTCGTGATGGCAGTAGGCAAATCCGGCGCGCGCGCGGATCGTGACCGTCTGTCCATCTGGTTCGGTGATCTGGAGGTGGCGCGAGAGGGATTTGTCAGCCCCGACTATGACGAGTCGAAGGCTGCTGCCTACATGAAGAACGAGGAGATCGTGATCCATGTTGATCTGGGTCTCGGAGGGGGCACCGCCCGCGTCTGGACCTGCGATCTGACCCATGGCTATATCGACATCAACGCGGATTACCGGTCTTGAAAACGGTTCTGGTTTCGGCCGTGGCGCTTATCGACGTGGATGGGCGCATCCTGCTCACGCAGCGCCCCGAGGGCAAATCCATGGCTGGGCTGTGGGAGTTTCCAGGCGGCAAGATCGAGCCTGACGAGACGCCCGAGCATGCGCTGATCCGCGAGTTGCAGGAGGAACTGGGCATCGACACATGGGCATCGTGCCTCGCACCGCTGACATTCGCCAGCCATTCCTACGAGAGTTTTCACCTGCTGATGCCGCTCTTTGCGTGCCGCAAATGGCAGGGCATTCCGCAGGGCCGCGAAGGACAGAGCCTCAAATGGGTGCGCGCGGCCGACCTCCGATCGTACCCCATGCCGCCTGCTGATATTCCGCTAATCCCGATCCTGCGCGACTGGCTCTGACGCTTCGTCACGTTCCGAATTTCAGGAAATTGCTGAGCATGTTCGTATCGCCTGTTCCAACTCTGACCCGCCATTCTGTGGTGAACGCCGAATACTGGACGCCTGCACGCCCGACGGCGGAGTATTTGGGATCGTCGTCGATATAGGCGGCGTATAGATATTTTGCACCTGTCTGGGCAAGCTTCTTAGCGAGCTTGACCAGCGATTGGCTTGGGGTGGCTGTCACGAAAGACGTCCAAATTCCGAATAGTGCTCCGGCTTTTTCACTCTTGTCCACGGCGACGAACAAGGCCGCCTGAAGGAAGGCCCGGTCGCGGTTGGTCAAGGTGTCCGGTCCGGAATTCCCAAAGAACTCCTTGGCGATGCTGTTGTAGTCCTCATCACTGAAATAGAGATTCTCTGGCGCGAATCTCAGATCCGGAAACTGTTGCGGCAATGTCGTCATTGGTTATCCTCCCGATCTTGACTACACTCTCTTATCTGAATTCATACTCAAACTGGCCGTCGGTCACCTTCACCGACACCTTGGAAATCGCCTCGCCCGAGACCATCCGCCCCAGCACCTGACGGCTGAGGTCGGGCAGGATCGAATTGGTGATGATGTTGTCGATCATCCGCCCGCCCGAATCCGGGTCGCGGCATTGTTCCACGATGTGGTCTAGCACGTCGTCGCCATACTCGAGCACTGCTCCGTGCGCGTCCTTGAGCCGCCTTTCCACAGCCCCGAGCTTGAGCCGGGCAATCCCGGCCAGAACCTCACGACCCAATGGGAAATAGGGGATCGTCACGATCCGTCCCAACAGGGCGGGCGGGAACACGTCGAGTTGAAAGGGCTTGAGCGCCGCCTCCAGCTCGTCGAGGGCCGGTGTCACGTTGCCCTGATCGGCCATGTCCATGATCACATCCGTGCCCACGTTAGAGGTCAGCAGGATCAGCGTGTTCTTGAAGTCGATTAGCCGCCCGTTGCCGTCCTCCATCACGCCTTTGTCGAAGACCTGGAAGAACAGTTCGTGAATGTCCGAATGCGCTTTTTCGACCTCGTCGAGCAGAACCACAGAATACGGCTTGCGCCGCACTGCCTCGGTCAGGCGACCGCCCTCACCATAGCCGACATATCCCGGCGGTGCCCCTTTCAAGAGCGAGACGGTATGTGCTTCCTGGAACTCACTCATGTTGATGGTAATGACATTCTGCTCTCCGCCGTAAAGCTCTTCGGCGAGGGCAAGCGCGGTTTCGGTCTTGCCCACGCCCGAGGGGCCGCACAGCATGAAAACGCCGATCGGCTTGTTGGGGTTCGAAAGTCCCGCGCGGTTGGTCTCGATCCGCTTGGCGATGGCGCGCAGCCCGTGATCCTGCCCGATCACGCGTTCCTGCAGGTGATCCGCGAGGTGGAGTACGGCCTGCAATTCGTCCTGAACCATTCGTCCCGCCGGAATGCCCGTCCAGTCGGAAATCACGCTGGCAACCGCCTGCGCATCGACATGGGCATAGACCATCCGGTCATCTGGGTTACCGGATTCCAGATCGGCCATCCGGGCGTGCATTTCACCGCGGGCCGCGGCGGGGTCAATGCTGCCGCTCCCGGCCTCTGCGGTGGCATCCGATGCGGCATCCTCTTCCTCGGGTCGGGCGTCGGCCACATCGTCCACATCGCGGCCCTCGGCCACGGCGATGGATTTGCGCAGCGCCAGCACCTGATCGACGATCTCCTTTTCCCGGGCATACATCGTCTCGGCCCCGGCCAGATCTTCGATCAACTGCGCCTTCTCCGCCTCGGCCTCGACCAGGCGCTCCTCGTTGGTCTCGCCCAGATCGCGTTCGGCGACCTTGGCGGCGATTTCGGTATCGAGCGCGGCAATGCGCTCTTTCATGTCCATGATCCGCGCCGGAACGGATGATTGGCTGACCGCCACCCGTGCGCAGGCGGTATCGAGTAGTGAAACGGCCTTGTCTGGCAACTGCCGCGCGGGGATGTAGCGCGAGGACAGGGTGACCGCCGAGACGATGGCCTCATCTGAGATCCGCACGTTGTGGTGCGCCTCCATCGGCGCGAGGATGCCGCGCAGCATGTAGCAGCACCGTTCGATATCCGGTTCGTCCACGTTGACCGGCTGAAAGCGCCGGGTCAGCGCCGGGTCCTTTTCGATGTGCTGGCGGTATTCCGACCATGTCGTTGCGGCGATGGTGCGCAGCGTGCCGCGTGCGAGTGCCGGTTTGAGCAGATTGGCGGCATCGCCCGTCCCGGCCTGTCCTCCCGCCCCGATCAGGGTATGCGCCTCGTCGATGAACAGGATGATCGGCGTAGCCGAGGATTGCACTTCGTCGATCACGGACTTCAGACGTTGTTCGAACTCGCCCTTCATCGAAGCGCCCGCCTGCATCGACTGGATGTCGAGCATGTGCAGCCGCGTCCCCTTGAGCTTGGGCGGCACCTCTCCGGCGGCAAGCCATTGGGCAAAGCCTTCGACCACCGCAGTTTTGCCCACCCCTGCCTCGCCGGTCAGGATGGGGTTGTTCTGGCGGCGGCGCAACAGGATGTCGATGACCTGCCGAATCTCGTCATCGCGGCCCACCACCCGGTCCAGTTTTTTCGCCTGTGCTTCGGCGGTCATATCCACCGAGAAGCGGCCAAGGGCCGTCGCCGCGCCGGATCGGTCTTCGTCGCCGGTATCGCCCCGGCCGGCACTGCTCAGCCCGGTGCCGTCCATTGGCGGCATGTTTTCTTCTTCTGAGCCGGACCAGAGCGTGCGGCTGTCCTGCGCCAGTTGGTCGACAGAAATCTGGTCGAACTCCTTTGAATACCGCACCAGCCCGCGGCGCAGAGCCGGGTCGTTCAGCAGGGCCACAAGGACATGCCCCGTGCGAATCTGCGCCTCGCCAAAGAACAGGGTGGCGTAGGTCCAAGCATGGTTGAGCGCGTCAGACAGATGCTCGGAAATTCCCGGGCTCTCTGTGACGTTCTTGTCGAGACCTGCCATCGCCTTGTCGAGATCCTTGAGCACGCGGCCCCGGTCAAGGCCCAGTTCCCGCAGCGTGACCGAGATGTCGCCATTCTGATTCGAGACCGAGTGAAACAGCCAGTGGCTCAGGTCAACATATCGGTTCCGCTCGCTCCGGGCATGGCGCATGCCCTGCAAAAACGCGTCATACCCGGCGCGGTTCATCTTGCCGGCGTATTTCTCGATGCTGATTTCGGTCATGGGCGTTCGTCCTTGAATTATCTTTATCTATCGGATCATGTCAGGCTGCCACGGGCGTCGCGTTGCGGTATCCACCGGGACTGAGGTGATAAATCGTGCCGCATACCAAGCCGTCGGGCGCGTCCTCTTGCGGGGTGGGGGCGATGCAGGCCATCCATCCCAGTTGTGTGTTACGGCCCAGGATTGCGGGGGGCACCACCGGATGCGGCAGCCAGAGCGCCACGTCGATATCGAAGGCGCGACCCAGATACCAGAATACGATATCGCGCAGATGCGCATGATCGGCACCGCCGGGCAGAAAGCGATGGTAGCTGTCCATATCTGCGAGGTGCAGGTGAATCGTGATCTTTTCCCCGATTGACCGGACCCGCCCCCCCAGGTGAATATCGCGGCCAAGACTGCTGTTCTGCAGGCCCACCCGGCTCAGCGCGTCATCCTCGAAGTCGAGCCAGACCGGCACGAGTTCCTCGACCTCCACGCCGATATTGTCGGTAAAGTGCACCTTCAGCATCTGCCGCAGCCGAACCGGACTCTTGACCCGACCTGCCGCCAGCCCGGCCAGCCGCAGGCGTACCGTGTCGCTGACGCTGTCGCGACCTCGGTAGGCAGGCGTGCCGGTGCCGGTCAGCGTCAGCAGGTAACTCTGGAAACGATCATCCTCAGGGTGATCGTACTGTGTGATCGGTCGCGCGTCCGCCCATGCGCGGTAAAACAGTTCGATGAAGCGCGCGGCGAAAATATCGGTAAACTCGACAAACGCCTCATCCCCCTGTTCGAACCAGCGCAGCACCTCTTCGGTGGTGTTGAGTGGCAGCGCACCATAGGGTCCGAAGAACCCGAGGAAGCGCGCCTGCACCCTCGGTTTTCCATTCTTGTCGTTCAGCCGTGACAGTTCGCTATCGGGGAAGGCAAGGAATGGATCCTGTCCGAGCCGTACGAGAGCGTCCCGAAGGCGTCGGTTGCGGCCAATGCGGGGCTTACCCTTGCCGCGCCGCTCAATATCCCGCATCAGGGCGAGAAAGCCGTGGCCCTCATGGGCGCGCTCGGGGGCGCCGGGGGGAGGCGGTGTGGTCACAGGATCGGCCCGTTGCCGATACGCGGCTGCCATGTCTTGATATGGCCCCGCTGCCGCGAATGAATCACGCATTGGGTAAAGCTATTGATCGCCGCGTATTCGGCGAGGAACCGGTCTAGAACCGCAGCCAGAAGCATGATGCCGCTGCCTTCGAACTCGTCTTCGTCGAACATCAGCGTGACCTCGAGCCCGCGCGCGGGGTGAAAGCCGTCGGGGCGACGGATCGTGCGGGTGATCGGGCGGGTGCTGACATCGACCAGCCCCTGTATCTGCGTTTCGGTGATATTGTCCGACAGGTCGGCGAACAGGGACAGCAGTTCGCGCAACGCTGCGGCCCCTTCCGATCCGTCGCGGTTCTCCAGCCCGAAATGATTGAGCGCGAGATAGCTCATCAGCCGCCAGTAGGAATCTCCCGATGTGGTGCGATGCGGGGCTTCAGCCTCCATGTCGGCCAGCGATTCGCGCGGCGGGCTTGGCCCTGCGACGCAACTCAGCGTGACGGTCTGATCCTCGCTGAAGTAGAAATCATCCTTGCCCTGCGCGATCGGTAGGTAGCCGGGCAGGTGCCTGTTGGAACACAGCGCCTTGATTTGCAGGCGATGCGCGTTCTGATCTTCGGGCGGCTCGTAGATCGAGATATAGGTCTCCGTTCCCCTGTAGCGATGGCGTGAAGTGCCATAGCGCCGCTCCTTCATGGTCAGGCGGCGGGGTTTGCGCCGCGCGGTGTAATAGAGCACCTGTCTTGGATCCTGCCCGTCCGGTGGCAGCGCATAAAGCGGGTGGACTTTCACCTTGTCCACATTGCCGGAATAATGGGCGTAGACCTCCAGAATGTGGTGAATCTCGTAATGCGAGACAGGGCTGCTGTTCGGCGGAACGACGAACTCATGCCGTTTGCGGTCGATCCGCACCATGCTCGAATTCTCTTCGAAGAGATTGACCGCCGGGGCGCTGTGCAGGCTCAGATGCGATGGCTCCAGCCGGGTTTCCAGCGTCGGGCTGACTGTATCGAACTCGATGATGATGCGAACGTCGTTGGCCTTGATGCCCTGAAGGGCCGCACGCAGTCCTTCGATCCGGACGCCAAGGAACTTGCGTGGAAAGATGAATGCCTCGCGCAGCATGGCGAAGCCGTTGAACAGGCGGTCGTTATGCGGAAAGAGCCGCTCGTCGGGGCCCATCCCGATCTGCTTGATCGCATCAGGCGGCAAGCGGCGGAATACGGCATCTCCGTTCTGATCGAGATACCGCAGCGAGACCCGGGTGACATCGCTGAGACATTGCTCGTAGAGGCGAATGGCGTCGTCCATAGGCCCGGTCAGATAAATCGGGAGGCTGTCGATCTCGATCTCGCTGATGGCCCCACCTTTGCTGCTTTTGCCGTCGAGGCCAATGCGCGCGAATTCCAATTCCAGCCCGGCTTTGGTGCCGGAGGCAATTTCCTGCCCGAGCGCGCCGATAGGGCCGGTGCGGCCATGATAGACAGCCTTGGTCAATGCCAGCGGCCAAAGGGTGAGCGGGGCGGCGAGGGCGTAGCGGCAGGTCACTTTCTTATCGGCATCGGCATAACGGGCATCGAGATATTCGCCGCGTGCGAAGGTGACGCCCTTGACCAGTTCGGCACTCTCTACGGGGAGAGTGGCCCGCACCAGCATCACGCTCGGTGTCGGAGCGAGCGCGTCGGGAAACACCTGGTCCAGCAACTCGCCGGTAAAGGTGCGGTACTCCTCCTGCATCTTCAACTGCACGCGTGCGGCCAGAAACGCGCTGCCCTCGAGCAGTCCGGCGATCGAGGGATCCATGTTGTCCTCAATCAGCCCGCCCAGACGTTCCGCGAGGCCCGGGAAATCCTCCGCGAATTCGACCGACCGCTCCTTGAGGATCGCAAGTTCGCGGTTATAGGCGTCGCGAAAGGCCCGTTTCATGTCTGCACCCGCAGTTTGGACATGCGCAGCTTGCCGGCTCCCAGATCGACTTCGGCATCGAAATCGACGGGGATATCGACCGGGTCACCGATAAGTTCGGCCGCGACCGACAACGATATGCGTTGCGCCGTGCCGCCATCGTTGCGCGTGATCCGCACGTCGATCGACTCCGGCAACAAGCGAGGCTCGTGATCGATCAGGCTTTGCCGGATCGAGGCTGTGATCTGTGGGGTGTTCAGTTCGGAGGCGGCGATGTTGCTGAGATCGCGAAACCCGTAATTAAGTACCGAGCGCGCAACGTGCGGGGCGTCGTCAAGCGATACGGTCGCATCCAAGCGCACAGTGTTCAATAGCGCGTTGAGGTCGGCTTGCAGGTGGGCACGCAGCTGGTCTCTGGGAAGACCGTCGCGTCGCATCTTGCTCCGGACGGAAATCGCGGTCTCTCCACCCTCGTTGGCGGTGCTACCGACCTTGGCATCGTGACGTTCATGCGCGTCGCGAAAAACCTGGAACAGCGAAACCTTGGCGCGTTCGTGGTCTTTCCATACCCGTGTCTTGGTGGGCCGCGCCGTGTCTTCTTGGTCTGCCATGATGCCGCCTTCCTATTTCAGAGGCCGGGACCCTGACCAGACAGCCACGTTTTCCAGATACGCAGGACCGCCCGCAATCAAGACGGAGGGCGCGCCTGTGATGGCGACGCGCCCGCCCCTGTTTTTCAGGGCCGAAGGGCCGGGTATCAGCCGGCGCTCCATTCCTTGTTCTCGGCGATTTCCCAGCCGGCCATGCTTTCCGGACCAGGCGCGCCAGAGGCTTCCTGAAGCGTGTAGACCACTTCGAAGCGGCGGAAGTTCAGCGTCAACTGCTCCTGAATACGGTCGAGCCCGTCCTTGGAGCCGCCGGTGCTGTAGGAGCTGATCATGATGTCTTCCATCTTGATCTTGAAATACTCCACCGGTGCGGCACCGCCCGATTTACGCACGATCAACTCGCCAGTCTCGATGTGCTCACCGGAGGTGCAGCGCTTGATCAGGTCATGCGAGGCCAGATCGACATACTTGGTCAGGCTGATATCCTGAACGTCGACCTTGCCGCCGCCGCCGCCCCCACCGGTATGCGTGGTGCCCGACTGGGACATACCCCAGTTCCAGGCGAGCACGTCGATCTTGTCACGATGGGTGTCGTCCTGCGACTCACCCTTGATGTTGTTTGAAAGTCCAAGAAAAATATCGACAGCCATGGGTCACTCCTTTTACTGGCTCGCCTGTCAATTGCTTTGTTGCTTAACTGGCGTAGTGGTTCACTTGCCGGTGGGCAGTTTGGATACGAGGCTCATGCCGATATCCATGCCCTCCATCTGAAAATGGGGTTTCAAGAAGAATTTTCCCTGATAATACCCCGGGTTAAGCTCGTCCTCAACGACTTCGACTTTAGCACCAGCAAGGGGCTTCTTGGCCTTTTCGGTTTCACTGGCACTCTCCGGGTTGCCGGATACATACTTGTTGATCCACGTCTGGAGTTGAGTCTCCAGCTGACGCCGATCAGGGCTTTCACCGATCTTGTCGCGCACCATGACCTTCAGGTAATGGCTGAACCGGGACACGGCGAAAATATACGGGATTCGTGACGACATATTGTCAGAAGCCGTCGCCAGGTCATCCACGTATTTCTTGGGCCGATAAAGCGATTGCGCCCCGATGAACGCCGCCTTGTCGGTATGCTGGCGATGGATCAGACCGATCAGGCCTGCTTTGCTCAGCTCTCCTTCACGCCGATCGGTGATCGACACTTCGGTGGGGCACTTGAGATCCTTGGACCCGTCACCGGTATCGAACACATGGGTCGGCAGATTCTGCACCTCACCGCCCGACTGAACACCCCGGATCTTGACGGTCCAGCCGTATTCCTTGAACGCGCGGTTGATGTTGGCAGCCATTGCGTGGGCTGCGTTCATCCACGAATACAGCTTGCCGCCATGTCCGTCGGTTTCTTCTTCAAAGTTGAACTCCTCGACCACCGCGTTCGAATTCTGGCCATAGGGTTCGCGCGCAAGAACCCGGGGCAGGGTCAGCGCGACGAATCGCGCGTTCTCACTGTCGCGCAGGCTGTTCCACTGGGCGTATTCCGGGGTCTCGAAAATCTCGGACAGGTCGGGTGGCTGCGAAACTTCGTTCCACTCGTCCAGACCCAAAAGTGTCGGGGATGCGCCCGAAATGAACGGGGCGAGTGCGGATTCGGAAATCTTGCTCAGCGAGTTGAGCAGGTTCACGTCACCGCTCGAATGATCGAAATGGTAATCGCCGATCAGGCAGCCGAAGGGCTTGCCGCCCAGAGTGCCGAGGTTTTGTTCATAGACCATGTCATGCAGCGGGCTCTTGTCCCACTTGGCCCCCGGATAGCGGCGCATCATCGCCTGCAATTCGGATTTCGACACGTTCAGAACCTTGACCCGCAACGAGGCATCGGTTTCGGCATTGTTGAGGGTGTAGGCAAGGCCACGCCACGATGATTCGATCTTCTGGAATTCCTCGTGATGCAGGACCGCGTTCATTTGATCGGTCAGCTTCTTATCCAGCTTTGCGAGCATGGCGTCGAGAGTGTCGATGACATCCTCTGCCACGAGCTCCTGATCGTCGAGTGCTTCGCGGACAAGGGCGACAACCGCATTGTCGACCTCCTTGGCCGCGACATCGGTGCGCGGCTTGATGGTCTGTTTGAGGATATCGGAAAATTCCGAAAGCTCGTTCAAGCCCTCGGTGGCCGTGCCAGTCTGTGCTTGCGCTTCATTTGCCATTTTTTTCAACTCTTCTCATGCGACCCGCCTTTACGGACGGATCATAAATCGCTTAGTCGTCCGTCTCGTCGGTCTCGGGCTCGCGCGCGGCAAGTGCCGCCATCAATTCGGGATCACTCAGCAACTTCTTGATATGTTCCTGTGCCTTTGGCTTGCTGCTCATATATTTCTGGAGATTGGCAAGCTGTTGGCGCGCTTCGAGCAATTTGCGCAGCGCCGGGACCTGGCGCGCGACTTCTGCCGGTTCGAGGTCGTCCATCTTGGAAAACTGCAGATTGACGCCGATCTTCTCGTCCGAGTCGGGTGCAAGCCGGTTCTCGACCATGAAGGTGACACCGGGACCGACCGATTCCATGTATTCGTCGAGTGTGTCCTTGGTCACATCCGCGAACGTCCGCTCTTCGACTGCTTCGGGTTCGACAGAGGGATTGTTGCCCGACAAATCGGACATCACGCCCATGACAAATGGCAGTTCCACCATCTTTTCGCTGTCATAAGGATCCTCATACGCGATCTGCACACGAGGCGGGCGATTTCGTTTAATAAAGCCGGAACCAGAATTACCTGCCATAATGAACTCCCTGTTTGCACATATAGAAAGCCAGAATACACCTTGAAGTCAACGCTAAACCCGTCTCTGGCACGTAAGAGGGGTATTGAATTGTTAACCGCTCTCCCCTTGGCGAGGCTGCGGAATAAGTTCCTCCACGAGGGCCCTGAAATCCTTGTCCGCGTAACTGCGGGCCCGTTGCAGCAATAGCGGCACGGGGCTGCTTTTCTCGTAGCTTCTGAAAAACGATTCAACGCCGCGCAGCGCGTCGACCGCGTCGGCGGAGGTCTCGATCACGGGGGCAGGCGCGGAAGGCGACTCCGCTGCCGGTTCGGGGCTCTGTCCCGCCCCGTCCGACGATAGCGCGCGTAACCTGTCGATGTTCATCACGAAGCCGGTTTGCGGTCCGAATTCCACGATTGCTTTCGCGGCCTCCTGCGGGAGCAGCGTTTCCAGCGCCTCGATGAGCGGTCGCCCGATCAGGAGGCGCGCCTGGGTCACGAGTAAAAGTGCGGCCGAGGACGGCTCATTATGCCGGTAATAGGCCTCGCAGGCCTCCAGCACCTGCCGCGCCTCCTGATGCGAATCGACCTGCAAATGCGACTGACCATCAGAGGCCTGTGGTGCCGCCGCCGTCGGTGCCACAGGCTCCGGTTGCCCCGGCTCTTCGCCCGCAGGCCGGGGCGGGGGCGCGTCAATTTCGGCACCGCGCAGATCGGCCCGCGCATCGGTGATTGCCTCAAGACACTCGGTCACCAGATCCTGAAGAGGGTCCAGCGCCGGCGAAAACGGATGGCTTTCATTGACTTGGCAGGTGGCCACGATCCGCGCCAGCGATTGGGACAACGACAGGAGCGCGCCGTGACTTTCGTCGACTTTCTTGCGATTCGTCGGTGCAGCGAGAGAGTCCTGCAACATGGCCGATGAAATCTCGTCCTCGAACGACAATGGCGTGGCCTGGCCCGCCGCTATGCGCAGCTTGCGCAACGTGACTTCTGTCGTCCCGGTGAGACCGGCGAATTGCAGTGGCAACAGGACGGTGTTCTGCTGCGCCAGATCGTTGAGCGTGTCACGGCGTTCGCCAGAGCCGCTTTCGAGCGTCGGATGAACGGCGGAACCAAACGTATCGAGCAGATCGGCAATGGCGCGAACCGATTGCGCCATCGGCGCGATGCGACCAGCGAGGATTTCCCACTGTGCGCGCAGCACCAGCAGGCGCAAATCCCGGCTCTGCTTCAGCAGCGCGTCGATCTGTTTGGCCTCGCCAGAGGCGTCCACATCCTTTGGGTCGAGAACGTCATCGGGACTGCGTGATCCATCGGGCCGCTCGACCCCTGGCTTCAAGAACCGTTCGGGCAACCGCCCGAGTGCGCCGAAATAATAGTCATCAAATGCCGCATCCATGGCGGCATTCAGATCGGGGCCACACGGTGCCTCTTCGGAAATCGGTTCGAGCAACCAATCCAGACTCATCGAAACATCACTTCCCAAAAATCAACACATGCATTCAACGCGTTGACATGGTTAAGCACTTTCGCCGCGCGGTCAAGGCTGCCGATCTACCGTGATGCCTTGGCGTAAGCGTCCGAGAACGCTTTGAGGAAAGTGTCGAGCATTCCGTTCTCGCCCTCCTTGGCCTTGGCATCCCAGCGATCGACGTAGAGATCCCAAGCTTTACCGCGCTTGGACGTGCCGAGGATCCCGCCCGTGCTCGACGCTTCTTCTATTTCCTCGGGCGACAGACCCTCGAGCATATGTGCGAGCGCGGGCTGCAACGCGGCAAACACGGCTGCCTGATGCTGACGCAGATCCTTGAGCGCGTTCTCGAATCCTTCGGGTCCGGTCATAAAGCCGTCGCGCGGCGACACGAACAGAGTCTCGATGGCCTGCGCGGTATCGGGCATGAATTTCAATGGGTTGTTCCCTGTTGCGCTGCGCATCGTGCGCTCACCACCCTTTGTGAAATGCTTCACATTTGCGCGGTCCTGCAACATGCGCATCATTTCTTCGGTGGCGATCCGCACGCAATAGCCCAGCATCCGTGCGAACTCTTCCGGGCTTTGGGCTTGCGCAGCTGCGGGGGTGATGCCTGCGCCTTCACAAAACGCATGCAGGATGGCGTCGCCCGATGGTGCGGGCCCGCCTTGCGCCGACGTCTGCGGAGGTGCAGGTTGTGGCGGCTGCGGCTGCGGCGACGGCTGCGGCGACGGCTGCGCCATGAACGGGGTCGGGGCCGGGGCCGCGCCGTGCGGCGATGCGACATTCGGTGATTGCATCGGGGTGCCGCCGGACAAATCGCCGGTCGTCGGTGATGGTGGCCTTTGCAGCGGGCGCGGTGCAACGGGTGGCGGCTGTGGGGCAGGCTGATGCATCGGCTGAAAATCCTGCGAGATATCGCCCATGTCCGGTGTGGGCATATTCACTGCAGGGGTGGCAAGCGGGGCAGGTGAAAGCGGGGGGCCGAAGTCCCACGGATCGGCGTCCTCCGTCGGAGCGGCCAGGCCCGGCTGGGTCATCGGCGGGGTCTGCAGGCCATGTGTCTGACCTTGCGCTTGCGTCTGCGCCCGCGCGTCAAGTTCCACCCCGATAATGTAATGTCCGACCAATAGCTGATCGGATCCGGTCAGGCGATGCGGCCCTTCGAGCCGATAGCGCTGACCCTGAAGGAATGTGCCGTTGCTCGATACATCGGTCAGCCAATAGGCTCCTTCGGAAAAGGAGATGTCGAAGTGATGACCGGAGATGTGCCGTTCTGGGTCGGGCAACACCCAATCCATCGCAGCGCGCCGCCCGACGCTGCACCCGGACTGGTTGAGCGTGATCGATAGCGGCCCGCCGTTTTCGAGCGCGTCGTAGTTGAGGATTCGCAACGTTAAAGTCATGGCAGTTCAGACCCTATCCGTTCCGGAAAGCGGGGGCTAGAGCACGCGGTAGAGGGAAAGCGCCAAATCGAGGAACCGGGCCAGTTCGATCGGGCGTCGGCTCAGGCTCGACTTGGCGAGACAGGACAATACCGCAGAATTCACCGCCCGTGGCGTGCGAAAGGCAGGCACCTGAGCCGGATCATTCGGCGCGAATTGCCCACCGGACCAGCCCACGGCCAGCCCCAACAGCACCACCGGCGTGCGTTGCGGCGCCCAGAGCGCCTCTTTCATCACCACATAGCGGTTCTGCGCATCCGGATGCGTGGTCCAGTTGGCGATCTGCTCCATCAGGGCGCGGTCATCGGCGCTCATTTCCTCGGAGGAGGTGCGCACGCATTCGTAGCCCCACCAGATCGCCATCTTGGCGCGTGCTGCAAATGCCGTGAAGGTCACCGCCTCTTCGGGTGTCGTGCTTGATCGCAGCCGCGCCAGAAAGGCAACGGCGCTTTCGTCTTCGTTGGGGCGATGCTGCATCAGGTTTCGTATCTGTGGCATCGCCGCGTAGAGTTCGGACGGCGTCTCATAGCGCAGGGCCGAAATGGCTGGCTGCGTCTTTTCCTGCTGTGGTTCTTCGTCCTGAAACTCCTCATCATCCATGCGCAAATGCTTCCCTGCAACGTCAACAGTCAAAAATCGCGTATAGCGCCCTTTGCAAAGGCTAGCGTCTTACGGAGCGCCCGTCACCGGTTATTTTGTGCCGCGCCGTTGCCGGAGCCGCCGCGCCTGTCGGGGTGCGGGCGGGTGAGACCTTTGGCAACCGGTGCGAACATGGCCTCTATGGCCTACGGGCCGATTCATGCTAGAGGCGAACA
>Ga0209938_1000266_pt1 | contig 28623 bp, 17 predicted proteins | sample SalPonR2_C_D1_MG_FD_185708 | JGI IMG/M metagenome (GOLD analysis project Ga0209938, IMG submission 185708) | Salt pond soil microbial communities from South San Francisco under conditions of wetland restoration - Salt Pond MetaG R2_C_D1_MG... ... | reverse complement strand
ATCATGAAAGAAAAAAAGAAGGCGGGGAAGTGGAATAAATGCGTGCCGTTAGGTACGCAATATGGGTAGAAATGAGATTAGTGAAAGTCCGCCGTGCCGTTAGGTACGGGACATGATTTGTCCCAGAGGTCACGTTCGGTACCTAGTGGCACCGTTTTTTTTTGGGCCAACATTCCTATCTACCCACGTTCTGTGCCTAACGGCACATTTAAACCGAACAAAGTTTAGAACTAATAAGAGCACCTTCCCTCTTTTTCGGGGGGGAGAAAAAAAATCGAGGGGCCTAACGGCCCCATCTCCTCCCTCACGACAGCGCCCAAGCACATCCTCCCCCTACTTACTTACGGGCTTGCTCCGCTGCCCTACAGCCGTAGGCTACGGTGCGCTTAGGCGATAGCTCATAGGAAAGCCCCGAGGAGCTACCTCGAACTGGAGGCCAAACGGAAGCCGACATAGCTGTAGCGATACGCCGGGTCGTAATAGTTGCGAGAGGCGGCGCGGCAACTCCAGGGCGTGTAGCGCCAGCTGCCGCCGCGATTCACGCGATCAGAGCCCTGACTATTACCTCTAGGATTAGGCACCGCTCCCTTATCCGTCTGTGGATACTCCCCGTACCCATCCCAGCACCACTCCCAGACATTGCCTGATAAATCATGTAGCCCCAGTGCATTCGGGCTATTCAGACTGCCTACGGGCACGGTCTGGCTGCGATACCCCCCGACGACGGAGTAATCCGTTTTATAAACAGCTGACCCATCAAAATTAATCTCTGCCGGATCAGCCACATTCTTCCCATTGCCAAAGACCACATCGCGGCCGCGCTCGCGGGCGGCGTACTCCCACTCGGCTTCGGTGGGTAGGCGGTAGCCGTTAGCCTGCCAGTTGGGGGTCACCGTCTCGCCATCTATGCTATAGACCGGCTCGCGATCGGTGGCCCGACTGAGCCAATTGCAAAATTCTATCGCATCGTACCAATCAACATTGATCACAGGACTATCACCACGCCCCCAGCCCCGATCATCGGGCTGCTCGCGACCGGTAGCCGCACAGAAGGCATCGTACTGGGCGAAGGTCACCTCGGTGGTCGCCATCTGGTAATTATCCAGGCGTACCCGATGGGGTGTCTCATTCTCCTCACAATCGTCACCAACGATCTTGCGGATGCTCTCCGTACAGCCCATGGTGAAGGTGCCGCCCTGGATGGAGACCATTTCGGGGAGGGGGAAGTTGGGGGGTAATTGGTAGTCGGGGGTGTCGTCCTGCTCCAGGATCACTTTCTGCAAGGTATTCTCCCAGATGGCCTGGATGAAGTCGAAGCTGAGGCCGGTGAGGTCACCACTCTTTGGGTTGGAACCAGTAATCAGACCGGCGATCTTCTGATCGGCGTAGACTAGATTCCCCTGGATACCAGGCCCTGTTATTTGTGTTCTCTGAAGGGTAGGATCTACCTTCATATTTAGATAACCTTCAAGATCGACATCCATGGTGCCAAGTAGAATTTCTGGCTCGCTATTGAGTGGCTGCCGGAGGTAATAGGCACTTTGCGAGCTATCATTCAAATCTTCGTGGTGCAGGTCCTCAAAATTCCAGCTAAAGCCGCGGGGCTTGGGTAGGCGGAAGTAGGCCAGGAGGTCCTGCTCGTAGGCTTCGATGAGTTCGAGACCAAAGGTGCCGGAGATGCCGTTGAGCGCTACGCGGTAATCGGGGCCGTAGAGCTTGGTGTCATTCTCACTCAGGGGCTCGTAGGGCGCGGCGATGATCAGGTCGCCTTCCAGCTCGTCGACGACGAAGCCATAACTCGTACTGCGCTCCCGGCTACCGATAGAGAGGGTGACCTGGGCGATGTTTCTGGTAGGGAGGTCGGTGGGTATGATATTTTGCTCATTATTACCAGCAGGTTCGGGTAGTCTAAAGGCATCAATCATAACGATGATACGTGGACAAGGGATGCCGCCGACCAATTGACTGAGTTCCTTATTACCAATTTTTTGGTCTTCGCGGCGGGTGATGTCTTCCTGTTCAATAGCGGCCTTATTGATGGGCCAGATGAAGTCATTTAAGTCCTCGTCGCGATAGACGTAACCAGCGTAATAGATGATGAGCTGATCGGTGGGCTCGTACTGGCGTTTTTGGTAGCGCTGCAAGGCCTGTCGGAATTCATCGGCAGAAAAATTAAAGACCTGCTCTACCTGAAAGCGATTGCGGCGCAGAGCGTCTTTCATCTCTTCTGAGTTATCATTGGGATACAGCAGTTCAGGATGCTGGATATAATCATCGGCGCTAAATAATAAGGCGTAACTGTTTCTCCCGGCAGGATTGACAAACTGAAAGTTAATCTCCTCCTCTGTGTATTCCTGGGTCCGCTCATCACCTTCTACTACTCCACCAATATCCGTGATCGCCTGGGCCCAATCCGCAAGGGAAGTATTCTCATTAACGACCAGAAGGCTGCGCAGCAGGCTGACGCCAAATTGATTGTTATCGGATGAAAAACCAGATTCAGGGTAGACGAATAATTTAAATGGGTTGATCACCTGTACGACATCCTCTTCCTGTTGTTCTATTGGTGTTTCAACCTCCGTCTCTACGGGCTCCTCGGAATTGCAATTATCCAGGTAAGACAGCATGCCGGCTTTTTTTAGCATAAGCTCGGGAAAGTACGTACGTAAACTATCCACATAAGTACAGGCACTATCCGGCCGCAGCAGGGTATGCTGGATACTGGCCAGACCGTGGAAGGCAAAAAAGTCGGTGCTATCGCGGGTCGGACGTACTTCTGGGGCGGTGAGCGCGAGTTGGAAATTATCGTAGGCGGCTTGCTCCACCGAAGTATCCTGATCCAGGTTTGGGTTCCCATAATAGGTCTTTCCAGTTAGGTAATAGAGCTTTTCCAGGTTATCCTGGGCCAGTTCGTAGTCGGGACGGAGGCTCAAGGATTGTTGAAGTAGGTCGATACTCCCTGGGCCATCTCTCAGGATATCTGCTTTATTGGGGTTTAAATCATTGGGATAGAGGTTTGAGACGGCCTGGTTATTCAGCCGGCGGAATTCCGCCTGATAACTATTGGTGTAGAAGGGCGGCTGCCCATTTTCCTCGGTAAAATATTCGCCCAGGGCCTGCGCATCAAATCCAATCAGGCCGACCCAGCCGAGTAGACTGAGGAGACTCAGGGCAGTGGCCCACCAAAAGACAGGAGTACGAACGGGTGCCTTTTCTTTCGTTTCCTGCTTCCGCAAAAAGGCTTCCGTGCGGTCACCGCGTTGGGCGTCCCCGGGTACTTCGGTATTGGTCTGCCGCTCGACGATCTGGTCCAGTTCTTCCAGTCGGAGCTTATCGATCTGGCCAGTCTCCAGTCGCAGGCGGATGGCTTCCTGATGGTCGAGATGATAAGGCTCGAGGGCAAAGTTTTGCAGGGCCAGATCAGTCTGCAGGCTTTGCTCGGCGTAACTATCCTGTACCGCTTCCGCGGAAATCGCTTCCAGCTCGGCTTTGACGCGGCGGCGGGCCGTCCACTCTTGCTCGAGATCAAGCTGGGGCCAGATGTCACGCCAGACCCGAACGGGGAAAGCCCCCTTATCAAAGTCAGGGATGCGCGCGAGGATCAGCAGATTATCAAAGGTTACGGGCGCATCCAGGGCCTTTCCAACGGCGATGGTCAGGTCCCAGCGTAGATCGGGGTGTACGACCAGGGCCTTGAGCCAGGGTAGCAGTTCGGGGTGTTGGCGGAGATAAGCCTTATACTGCGGCCATTTCCGCCAGCGCTGTTCGCTGTCGGGATCTTCGGGTATTTTACGCTCCAGTTGGGTTTTCCAATCCTGGAAATAAGCAGGTAAGTCCTCTGGTTCCCATTCGCGCTCGATCAGACGGACGGCTTCCATTAGGCTTTGCAGATTGGCCGGAAAGATGGGGAAGGTTTGGTACAGTCGCTTCTCCTTAGAGCTCCAGGAAGCCAGGGCGCGCGGCGTCACCAGCAGGCGATACTTCCAGCGCTGGAAGGTATCGAGGGTGTCTTTAGCCTGGTGGCGGTCGAGTAATTCTTCCGCATTGCCAAAGACGATCAGTTTGCGATCGGAATAGGCCTTGTAGAGCTGCCCAAGTGTCAGCGCACCCTCGTGGCTGGGATTCCAGAAGCGGTCAAAGTCGCCGCGATAAGTCCAGTAGTCTACGTGGACATCCTGGTCGCGCAGGGTCTCCGTCAGGTAGACGAATAGCCTGGCCTGATGGCTTTCGGCAGAAGCCCGATCAATCAAGAACAGGTAGTCGGTAGGACGGGTATTGTAGCGGAATTGCAGATCGAGATAACCACCGCCCTCTACGGTCTGGCGGATGGTCTGCGGTACGTCGAGCATCTGCCGGGTTCCCTCCTGGCGGCGGCGCAAGACATTCGCCATGTTGAATTGTAGAGCCGACTTGTTGATCTCCGACTGTCGGTTCTCGAAGGGTATTTCGTAAGGCGCTTTATCGTTTACCTGGATGGCGGCCAGTTTAGCGGCGCGTTCTTCTTTTTTCTTTTGTTGGTAGTTTTTGCGGCGGTAGTACCAAATTGTCCAGAGGGCGGCGGCCAGGGCCGTCAATAATCCGAATAGTAGTAGCAGCCAGACGGGGAAGGAATATTCAATAGCCTCCCGGTCCTTTTTTAGCGTCAGCGCCGGCATAGCGACCAGTACGGGCTCCGGCTGATCATCCTCGATCTCCAGTTGGTAGTTCGTCTGATCGAGGCAGTAGCCCGCTTTACCCGAGGTATCCCGGACTTCGACGCTGATCCGGTATTGTCCCGGCTGCTCAAAGGAATAGGTCGGTTGTGGTGCGAAGATTTCGGCCGTATCGATGGTCCAGCGGTATTCCAGATTAGTGCCGCTCGCCTCGACGGAGAACCGCAGGGGCTGACCCACCAGGCGCTCGCCTTCTACTTCGATCAGGCCCGTTATCTCTGGTGCTCCCGCGCAGTAGACCCGAAAGCTTTCTTCCCGCCCGGCGAATACCTGGCTGGTGGGGTCGTCGCTACGACGGACAATCAGCTGGATGCGGTGTTCTATTCCCGTCGGATCGGCGAAGACCCAGGCCGGGTTATCGTAGCCGACGTGTTCCTGCAGGGCCGTTCCGTTCTCGTCTTTGATGTACCACCAGAATGCCAAACCTGCCGTATCCTCAGGAGCGGTAAGGTTGATCAATCGGATGGTATCTCCCACTTCGAAGCGATCCTCCCCCAAATCATATTCGTAATCAAAGCGCTCGAAGTTGCGGGCTGCTCCGTAGTTTTCGTTGTACCAATCCAGGAGTGGGTAACTAATCAACAACAGGCCCAGGGCCAACAGGGCCGGTAGCCACCAGCGGGCACTTTTTGGGGCTTGCACTGCTTCGACTACGGTGCGTCCGCCTTTGGGTAGTTCGGTCAGGTATTTTTGGTAGACCTGCCGGAAGACTTCCTGTTGTTTATCGTTTTTGCAGAGCAGGGGCCCCAGGATGAGGCCGAGTTCTTCCAGGCCCTCCGGGCTTTGGAGGAGTTGTTGGTTTTGGGACAGAGCGAGCTCCAGTCGATACCACTCGTGGGCGGTGATATCGAAGCCGGCGGCCTGTAGTTGGGCCATGAGGCGATGGAGTGGGAGCTTTGTCATATATGTCGTTAGGCTGTTTTGTTATTAAGCCCCTTCAGGGCTTATCCATCTAAAAATCGTTTGATGGCATTAATGTCTTCCTTGGTTTTGATCAGGAGGGCCAGGTTCTCTTTGTACCAGCTTTTTACGTCTGGCTTGGGCTGTTGGAGGAGGCCTTCCATCTCCAGGGCCCGTACGAAGCTGACCAGCTCAGCGGTGGCGGGTTTCTTACGTACCACCTGCTTGCGGATTTCTTTGAAGACCTGCTCGATCTCGTCGAGGTTAGCGCGTACCTGATCGGTCACGGCGTTTTCCAGTTGGGCTTCGATGATGTCGCGCATCTTATCGCCTTCCGGGAAGGGGATATGGTAGAAGACACAGCGACGCAGGAAGGCATCCGGCAGGTTTTTTTCCGAGTTGGAGGTCATGATGATCAGGATGCGGTGGGGGCTGTCTTTACCCAGCTCTACCTTATAATTATCCTGCTCCTTGATGAAGAACTCATAGCGCTCCAGCTCATTGAGCAGGTCATTGGTGAAATCGCGGGGTGCTTTGTCAATTTCGTCGATCAGTACGACGGAGCTGCTGGGGCCTTGCACCTCACTCTCCAGTCGAAACTTATCGGCGTGTCCGGTCTGAGGGTTGGCCAGGGCGATGGCTTTGCCCAGGGCCTGCAGCTCGATAAAGTCGCGAGTAGTTTTCTTAGCTCCTTCTCCCTGTTTGATATTGGCGGCCTGGAAGTGGCCCACCGCATCGTAGGTGTAGAAGAGGTCCCGTGCCGTGGTCGTGGTTTTGGTATTGAAGCGCAGGGGCACCGTGGCGAAGTCGGGGCCTTCCTTTTGCTTTGACAGTTCGTCGGCGACCTTGTAGGCCAGCTGCGTTTTGCCGGTACCGGGCTCTCCAGTCAGCAGCAGGGGCTGATTGAAGAGCAGGGCGGTCTCGACGGCCCGTTGCAGGGGCGCGTCCATGATGTACTGCGTCGGCTTGGGCCGGATGTTGATGGTGTGCTTGATTTTTATGGCCATGTGTTATGGTGTTGCGCCCTTTTAGGGCTATCTCACATATTATTGATTTCTTCGATGATGTCGGCTAAGATATCCTCTACGTCTATCATGTATTGGAGTTCTTTCAGGTCGGGGAAGTGGCGTTTTTGGGTTTGGCGGATGGCCCGGCGGTCGTGGTCCCAGTACACCGAATACTCGGCGAACCAGGCTTTGATGTCACGGCCTTCTACCATATCTAACTCGGGAAACAGGTGCTCCAGGTACTTGCCCTGCTTGAGCGCCTCCAGTACTTCAGTTTTGATCTCGTCGGGCTCTTCGTCGTCGTAGTTGATGGCGAAGAAGATGAAGAATTCGGGGCTGTCTTTGAGGATGCCCGGCTGGCAGAATTCCTCAATGAACCAGGTGGCTACTTCGGGCGTCAACTCTTTATCCCAGACGGCTTCGGATACTTCGATCAGCAGACAGATCTTCTCCCCGGCTCCCCACTGGTAGACCGTCGAGTTGGGGTAATCCAGAATATCGGCCAGGTGCTTTTCGGAGATCTTTTCGATCTGGTGCTCGTCCAGCCCGAAACTCTTCAGCACCCGGACGGGTAGTTCCAGCTTTAGGTTTTCCAGGCGGGAAGAGCGCGGAAAAATTACGATCTGGTCTTTTACCTGCTTCAGAGATTTGGGGAGACTGATGTGGTCCTGATCCCGCCCCTCCAGCTTGGCGACAAAGCGCTTAAACAAGCCGATGTGCGACTGCAGCTCTCCGCCGTGCAGGTAGAAAAAGTGCAAATCTTTTTGGCGCAAGCCATTCTCAATATCCACGTAGCCCGTAAAGCGATCGTAGTGCTCCACCCGATCGCAGGTATACTGATGGTGCTTATTGAAATCACTAGCCCGCTCGGCAGTGGTCTCCGCTTCTGTTTTTTTCGCGAAAGCGGGCTCCTCCTCCGCATTAGTCCCCTGCAGAAAATCATTGATCGCCGAGGCCGTGGTAGCCTGAAAAAGGGGCCCTCCGTAATGAATCCCCAGCCAGTTGCCCTGCTCATCGAAGACTGGAGTGCCCGGCAGTAACTCGGCATCGACTTCCTCACCCTGTAGGTGTATACTTTGGTACTGTAGTAAACGGCTTTGCGCCAAAAGGCTGGTAAGCGTCTCTTCACTGCCGGCTCCCAGTGCCAACAGCAGCTGATTGCTCTTTACCGTTGCCGGGCTGGCGGGTAGCATATTCCAGGTCGACAGTTCCTCCACGACCTTTACACTGGCGATGTTTAATTCCGCATCGCCTTTCCAGGATGTCGGAGACAGGCGGTAGACGGGAGCCGCTTCGTCGGCCTGCAGGAAATCGATTCGCAGTTGAAGGCTTTCCAGTTCTTCGGCATTCGGTAATACCCGGAAGGTGGTCAGGAAAGTATTCCCTGCAATCAGTAGCCCGCTGCCGATCACTTCGCCTTGGGCATTACGCAGTTGACCTACACAACGCGATAGCTGTAATATTTTTTTGATCCACTGAATACGAGCGTAGGGACTGGTATGCTCCAGATATTGACGAATAGGATTCGTCGGCTCGCAATCCTTAAGCGACAGATCGAGGTCTTTATCGCGAATCTGTTCTTTGATCCAGGCTAATTTTTTCAGTATGGCCTTTACCGACTGGTTGATCACCGCACTGTGCGCTTCGGTGGTAACCATACCATCAGTATGCGCGCGGTCACTTTTTTGCCACTTATTTTTAATCAGGATGAGGTTGAGCTCCTCGGTGAGGGCCTCGTCGAAATCGATCAGCGTATCCAGTACTTTTTTGAAATGGGTGGTAATACGGGCCCGGCTTTGCTGCTCCAAGTCAGCTAGTTGTTCGAATGCTTCTCGATAATATGCCTGGAGGCTTTTGCCCATGGAATACGCTACTACAATTGTTTAATTCAGAAAAATACTAATTTTTACCCAAGGTGTTAAACTTATGGTTCAAAATGATTTATTTGGATTGAAGTTGTGAAGGCGGAGGCGGATCCACAGATTCACTCAGATTTGGAAGGATTTCCACAAATTATTGCTCCAACTAAATAGGAGCGATGCCCGTAGTGAATGGACACCGCTCCTGGTGAAGTTATTTTCATTAGGCGATCTAGACCTGCGAAGTCTTTACAGACTTATCAGGTTTTTGCTAAAAGTGACCGCCGCAGCCGATGGGTGAGCCGTCGGGCATAGCCGGAATATCGGGCGTCTCGAAGCCAGAAGGGTCTTCGAAGAAATTACGGATCATATTGCCCAGGTACAGGTAATGTGCCGCCTGCGCAGGATCACTTTGTGTGGTATTATAACGCTCCCCCAGCATTTTGGCCTGGTACATGGCCGCTGCGGACACCTGCTGCATGATGCCATCATCGCCGGCCAGGTTCAGGATATGCTGAACGGCCAGTTTTTCGGTCATGCGGCCAATCTCCTTTTCCATCGGGGTCTGCCCGGGCTGTGCACCCACGGCATTCGCGAGTCCCTCGAAGAGCTCAAAGATATCCATGTGGCCCTGATCGCGGGCGTGTTGTTCAATAATGCGCGTCAGCCGCTGCGGGTTCAGCAAAAAGGTAATCGAAGTATTGGCGGAACTCTCGGCCGCACCGATCGGATCAAAGGTCAGGCCGGTGTGGATATTGAAGTGCTCGCGTCCACGTCCGTAACCCACTGGTGGCGGGGGTATCTTTTCGATCAGGGACTCCGGTAGTGCCAGGAATTCGGGTTCCAGCGTACTCAGAAGTGCATCCAGGGCTTCGCGTTGCATATCTGCCACTACCATTTTGTTGGGTGTGGCATTGCCATCTCCCCGAGCGGCGTAGGTGTATTCCACGCCACCGATGACTTTGGAAATCGCCTCGATCTGGTAGCGATGCGCCAGGTACAGGGGTACCAGTACGCGCTCCAATTCGTGCATGGGCGTACCTACCGGAATGTTCTTTTCTCCGAAATTGGCCAGGGCCGTAGCGCGTACCTCCGAGAGACGTTTCATCTCCTCCATGGGGGTAGCGCCATTATCCCAAAGGTGGCCGTAGGGGTGTGCCCCAAAAATGGGACGCGAATCGCTGTCGGCCATATAACGGAAACCCATTTCCTGGTTTTCGCTTAGTATTTCTTTTAGTTCTTCTTCTTCGTCTGCATTGGCGGGGAAGTCCTGGTAGCCATACAGAATGGTGCGCTTGTCCCAGTCGCCGATACCTACATCATAGGCTTCCGAGAAGTCCAGATCACCATTCTCATCCAGCTGCAGATAAGGATGAGGATAATCCATCACCGAAGAACGGTCGTTGGTGCTGGCCGCAAAATTGTGGACCAGTCCCAGGGTGTGCCCCACTTCGTGTGCGGATAATTGACGTAGCCGCGCCAGTGCCATTTCGAGTAGGCGTGGATCGGCTTCTTCTCCGTTTTCGTAGGCTTCGACCAGCCCCTGAGCGATCAGGAAATCCTGACGTACGCGCAGGGATCCCAGTGCGACGTGTCCCTTAATAATCTCGCCGGTGCGTGGATCTACCACGGAGCTACCGTAAGACCAACCCCGAGTCGAGCGGTGTACCCAGTTGATGACATTATAGCGCAGGTCCATAGGGTCGACACCTTCCGGTAAAACCTTCACCTGAAAAGCATCTTTGTAGCCGGCCGCTTCGAAGGCCTGATTCCACCAGCTGGCTCCCTCGATCAGAGCGGAGCGAATGGGCTCCGGAGCACCGCGATCCAGATAATAGACGATGGGTTCTACCGCCTCACTGAGGCGGGCATTGGGGTTCTTTTTCTCCAGGCGGTGGCGACGAATGAAGCGCTTGACCAGCGATTGATCGATCGGGGTGGCGTAATCCTGGTAGGAGATCGCATAATAACCCGAGCGCGGATCAAAGGTGCGCGTCTCGTAATTATCGTCGGGCAATTCTACAAAGGAATGATGCATACGCACCGTCACCGCATCGGCCGAGGGAGTCACGGAGCGCACCCAACGACCAGAAGCGTCGCCGGTGAAGGTGATGCGCGCTTCCATTTCGGTGTTCATTGGGAAATTTTTGGTACGGGGCAGGTAGATGGTCGATCGGCTCTTATCGACTTTGTAGTTGCCCTGGTTACCGCGCTTCATCCGGCTGGCGACGCCGTGGGCATCGCGCAGTAGAAAATCGGTCAGATCGATCAGCACGGTGCCCTCTTCATCAGCTGTAGCTTTAAAGCCCCAGATAATAGATTTGGCGAAAGCCTCTTCTACCGACTTCACCTCGTCCTGATTATCACTGATGGCGCGGAAATCATAATTAGGTTGTACCAGCAGTACCTTGGGTCCCGACTGAATAAATTTAACGACTTTAGTATCTCCCAGCTGGTTGCGATCCAGGCCAATATCGTTGGATCCCACCCCCGCGGGCAAGCCGCTGACGTAAAGGAACTCCTGATCAAAGCGATCAATTTCCAGCCAGACCTTATCCTCATCGGCATCGTAATACATATCAAAGTAACCCTCCATTTTTTCCATACCCTCGGTTTTCTCCGCGATGCTACTTTGGGCAACCAGGGGGGCACCGAAACAAAGGATGGCTAATAGACTCAAAAAAGTTTGTTTTATCATGTTATCCGTTTTGCGGGAGAAGATAATGAAAAAATACTTTTGGGGTGCAGCCATTGGACTACAAAGGCCCGTTTTTGGTCGACGGACCCATTTCGGCACGATCCTTGCTTTATGACTACTGTAGAAAATAAAAGCAAATTGGCTATGTGGAAATCTCTGAAGAAAATGAATACAATCCGCGGGTGTTTAAGCTTTGCGCTATTATGGCTCGCCAGCTGGGCTTTTGCCCAGGGTACCGACTGTGGCTGCCTGGACAATGTTATTGTCTCTCTGGACGACAATTGTGAATTCGCACTCGATGTCACCAATGTACAGGCGGGCGATTGTGGCGATAACGCCTACGTGATTGTCGACGATGGGCAACCGGGGAATCGGGGAATCATTGACTGTCCCGGTGTTTTTAACTACGGCGTTTTCCGTGGAGAGGATCAGATCTGTTGGGGACGCGTCACTGCCGAAGACAAACGCGGTCCCATAGCCTTTGACACCATTGCGATCCACGACACCCTGGAGTGTCATTTAATCGATAAAGTGTTAAACAAGTCTGCTTCCACAAAAGCGGATAACAAATACTACGTGGGAGAGGTCCTATTCCGGGATAATTGTCACGATTGTGGCTGTGAAGTCAGCCGTACTTTTAGCGATCAGCTGTTGTACGCAGATTGTTCTGAGACACTACGTACGGGCCTTACCGCCGAGCTGATCCGCACCTGGACGGCTATCGATTGTAATGGCTCCCGTAGCCAGGCACAACAGCGAATTCGTTTTGTCCGCCCCTCTCTGGACACTTTACGGAAAGTCACCGACACCACCTACCAGACCTGTACGCCCGAGCAGCAAGTAGTAATTACGCGCTATCCCTACTGGATTGATTCCTACGGGGATCGAATATACCTCAATGAAATTGATTGTAATTACGCCGCCACCATTGAGTCGCGTCGTTTTGCTGCCTGTACCGACGGAAGCTACAAGGAAGAGCGCTACGTACGGGTCTTTGACTGGTGTGCAGGTGGTGCCGTCTACGTGGATACCTTTTTTACGAAAGTAGGCGATTTTGAAGGTCCCGTTTTCACGGGAAACGCCCAAAACATAACCGCCGACGAGGTATTAAGTGACTTACAGGAAGAGGTAGACCGGGATTCTCTGCTTCGGGTTTTACAGGCGGGCAAAATGCCCAGTTTCGCTACCGGCCCCATAGATTGCAGTGCGGCCATATCCTTACAGCTACAGACACTGAGGGCCACCATGGGCTTTGGCGTGGAAGAATGTAATATCGGCACCCTTTCTACTACCATCTACGCCTTTGAGCGGGAGACCCTGTTTGGCTTTCCGATCAACGATACCAGTTGGGTAGAAACCAATTATGTGCAATCTTCAGGGGTGGCAGCGGGTTTACCCCCCGGCGTCTACGCCCTGGAAATGAACCTGTACGACGGCTGTAAAAATAACAGTACCGGGCTAGTTTACTTTCTGGTAGAAGACAAGATTGCCCCCGTGATGAAGTGTACGGACGTGCTAAACGTCTCCCTGACCACCGCTAGTGGCGGCATCTTTGACCAGGTGGCTTACGCCCGGGTAGATGCCGTAGATGTAGATAACGGTAGTTTTGATAATTGTGCGCTGGGGCAGTTAAAGATTCGGCGTAGTGTGCGTGACCTGGCCGCCTGTGCCGATTTTTTCATCAGCATTGGCTACGACGGCAACGGCGATGGTCAGCTGGATGAAACTGACTGGTACGACGAAAACGGTAATGGCACTTTCGATCCGGAGACGGAGTATAGATGGACCTTTAAGGATGGGGTCTGGTATACCCCCTGGCGAGATTTTGTCGAATTTTCCTGTTGCGACGTCGATCGGGAAATCACCATTGAGCTCGGAGGCTGGGATCAGGCGCGACACCCCCTGACGGGCTTACCGCAGGCCAATCTTAATTATTGCTGGCAGACCACTATTATCGAAGATAGCTCGGTGCCCTTGTTGACTTCTCTACCAACCGCCTACATTGCGTGTACCAATCCACTCTTAGAAGAGCTAAGCGAAGGCCCGATTGAGGGGAGACTACTGGAAGCCCTGCGCGACACCTTTGGGCAAACCGAGCCCTATGGCATTTTTTGCGGAAGCATAAAGATAACGGAACGCTTAGAAGACTATCGCGACCTTTGTGGATCCGGCCGCATTGACCGAATCATCGAGGTAGAAAAACAAACCGAACGGAAAGGCGTGAAAGTAGCCACCTTGGTTCAGGAGATTCGCGTCCAGGAGGTATTTAATTACAATATTTGTTTTCCCGCCGATGTCGATTACCATTGTACGGATGATGATATCAGTATCCCCGGTGTCGAGGTCGAATCGCTAGCCTGTGACCTCTTTGCGGTCAATTATACCGAAGAGCGCTTTGAAGTAAGCCCCAACTCAGATGCCTGTTATAAGATATTCCGTACCTACCAGGTGATGAACTGGTGTGAATACGACGGTAGCTCGCCGCCGGTCATTGTCAGCCGCGACTGGGATAGCTGGAATGGCTGCGATACCAACGGCGGAAATAGAGACTATAACGTCAATCCACTCGAACCCGACGGAGATAATATGCCCGGAGATGAAGGCATTTGTGTACTGGTGAGAAGAGACTTTAGCGATAATGAGCGCGATACGGTCTACTACGACCGGAATACAAATCCTTATGATAATATACCCGATCAGTCGGAGACCGATATCATAGAAGGGTACTGGTGGAAAGTAATCAGCGGAAGTAGTGACTCGGATTCTCCTTTCTACGGAACGCGGGGATCAGAATGCGGCACCATTGGTGTCTGGGATAATGACCCTAACGATACTGGTCAAAATGATGACGACGATTATCGCTACGGCTCCAATGGTTTCTGGCAATATACTCAACATATAAAAGTAAACGACGGCGTAGCACCAAGTATTAGCCTCCCCGAATTGGATACCTTGATGGCGGCGGACCCTCTGAATTGCACAACGGATATTAGCTTCCTCATCGACGCGGCAGATAATTGCACGACGAATCTGGAATACAAAATTTTTATCGATGTCAATAATACGGGTAACGATGCCTCGGCGGAAGATCGCTCCGACCAGCTGCGGGATTCGCTTTACCAGGATCAATTGCCCATCGGTACCCACCGAATTATAGCGCATGCCTATGATCTTTGTGGCAATCGGGCCACCACCGAGCAGGTGGTGGTGGTAAAAGACGCGGTAGCCCCCTCCCCCGTCTGTCTGTCGGGCTTAGTCGTAGAACTGATGCCTATTGTGGGTGGCGGTGCGGCAGCGGAGGTCTGGGCCAATGATTTTGTCGCCTCTCCCATCGGAGATTGTACCGGTCAGGGACCCGATCTGGCACCGGTACACAGCGGTGTACAGCAGCCTTTGGTCACGGACTACTCCATCAACCGGGTAGGAGAATCTGCCTTTCGGGATTCTACCGGACTGTTGGTCACCTGTGCCGATCTGGGGCAGTTGATCGTGGTAGAAATGCACGCCTGGGATGATGCCAATAATCATGATTTCTGCACCACTTTTCTGGAAGTGCAGGATAACAATGGCTTTTGTAGCGGCGAGAGCGGTGCCGGTATAGTCGCCGGACAGATTATGACGGCCGAAGCGGTAAAAGTAGAGGGCGTGGAAATTGAGCTATCGGGCGGTAAAAATCAGATTCTGAACAGTAATACGGCGGGAACTTTCCAATTCGAATATTTAGTAGAGGGTTATGATTATACCGTCGTACCCAAACTGGACAAAGACCACCTGAACGGTATTTCTACCTTTGATCTGGTCTTGATGAGCCAGCATATTTTAGGCTTGAAGCGCTTCCCATCGCCCTACCAGATGATTGCGGCTGATGTCAACCGATCTGGTGGGATTACGACCCTCGATCTCATTCAGTTGCGAAAGCTCATATTGAACCTGGAGGTAGACTTTCCCAGTAATACCAGTTGGCGCTTTGTGCGGGAAGACTACGAATTCCCGGATCCTCAGGACCCCTGGTCGGCGCCTTTCCCGGAGATTAGCAATTTAAATAATTTGCGGGGCGTAGCGGAAGTGGATTTTGTCGCTATCAAAATTGGCGACGTCAACTACTCGGCCCAGCCCAACTCGCTCTACGATCCCGATCCCCGTTCGACCGAGGGTACTATGTTGCTGGAAGTAGACGATGTTCAGCTAATTGAAGGGGAATTCTATGACCTTCCCTTTTACGCCAATATGGATGATATTGCCGGTTATCAATTTACCATGGAGCTTCCACCGGCCTTTGGTGAGCTGATCTCCGTAGATCCGGTACTGACCCGGGAAGAGAACTTTGGCTTGTTCAAAGATGCCGGCAAACTTACCAGTGCCTTCGTTAATGTAGACGATCCGGGTGGCAAACAACACCTGTTCAACCTGCGTATCCAGGCAAATGCAGATGTCAGGCTTAGCGAGCATTTAACGATCAACTCTTCGATTACAGAATCGGAGGCTTACGACTTCGAATACAATACCCTGGCGCTGGCGCTGGAATTAAAACAAGCGGAAGTGAGCTACGACGAGAGTAAATTATTGCCTAATTTCCCCAACCCCTTTCGGGAAAAAACAACGATTCGTTTTTACCTGGAGCAAGCAGGATCGGTAGAAATACAGATACAGGATGCGATGGGCCGGGTAGTTACCATCATAAAAGAGGAATACCAACCAGGCTATCATCAATTACCGCTTAGCGGATCGAGGCTGGGCGAATCGGGTGTATATTATTACCAGATCAAAACGGATCACGGTTTTGAGGATCGACAGCAGTTGATATTAATGGAATAAAAGAAATTGGGTCGGAGCAGGAGCTTCGACCCGTATTTTTTACTGCAGCGCCTCAGCCATTCCTTTTTGCTCCCGGAATACGAGAATAGGCAGATGCGTATGCAGGGCGATTTTTTTGGTGAAGCTACTGTGGAAGAGTCGCTCCCACAATCCCCTGCGGGGCATGAATAAGGCCAGTAGATCAATGTCATTCTTTTCGATGTAATCATTTAGGCCTTCTTCCACACTGTCATTTTTCACGTGGTCTACCGTAGCAAAGCCGGCAATTGTTTTGACTTTTGAGGAAGGTTCATCCGGTTTCTTATCCACGTGAACGTAGTTGACCGTGGCCCCCAGTGCGTTGCAGATACTGAGTAACTCCAGCACCATTTCGGGGTCTTTAAGATGAAAATCCGTAGCGTAGGCGGCCTTTTCAATAGACTTGTATTCCGCACATTCTGGTATGGCCAGAACGGGACAGGGGGCATGCATCATCACCTGCGTGGTCACACTTCCCATCAATTTTTCGAAAGCATTATGACTACCCTTCGTACCCATGACAATAAAGTCGTAATCGGCATCACCGGCTGCCTCGTAAATTTCCGTAGCCACAAAAACACCGTAATCGGCTCGAATTTCATCAATGTACTCCTGGTAGCCATCTACGAACTGTACAACATTCTTCATAGTAGCAACCCGGCGTTCGTCAATCATTTGCTCGATGTACTCGGGCGGCATCGCACTGGCATCGGCCATTGGCAGATGAAAAATAGACATCACATCAATTTTAACATTTAGCGTTTTGGCCAACTCTACGGCGTAGACAAAGGCATTGTGTGAAAGCGTGGAACAATCCGTTGGAAACAGTATCTTTTTCATAGTTCTGGTTTTTATCTTTTATTTTCTTTCCAAATAATCAATACTCAGTACTGGTAGATGTGCGTGGTTGATCAGGGCCTCGACGTTACTACCAATGATCATTCTTTTCAGGGGATGTCGATAATGATTAGATACAGCGATCATTTTGGCACCGATATCCTCGGCGAAAGTCCGAATTCCTTTCTCGATAGTAAAATCCCGGTAAATATGAATATGGCTATCAAAAGGCTCACATAAGCCCTGGAAGTCTTTCATCGCCTCCTGACTGACTATGTAAGGCGGATCAAAGAGCGAAGAAGTGTGCACCATGACCAGATGAATTTCCGGAATGAAATGCTTCACAAAATCTTTAAATTTCAGAAAGGCGTCCCGCTCGCTTTGATTAAAATTAGAGGCAAAGACAACCTTGTCAAAATTGATATCCTCTACCTTATCTTTAATCACCAGAACGTTGGCAAATATACTTCGCACTGCCTTTTGAGTATTAGAGCCAATAAAGTATTCTTGCTTACCACTGGCCCCGTGAGAGCCCATTACCACCAGATCGACACCGTGGGCAGAGACGTATTGCTCCAGTATTTTTACCAGCTTACCGGTAGCCGTGAGGGGTACTGTTTCTACCTCTTTATGCTCATTACTAATTTTACCCAAAAGTACATTGGCATTTTCAATGGCCTTGTTCCATTCTTCCTCATCATCTTTGACCTTGGCATCCGTGATGATATGTAGGAGATGAACCGTACTCCCAAATTTATGTGCTAATTGATAGGCCGCATCAACGGCATGGGCGGCACAGGCAGAAAAATCGGTAGGAACTAATATGTTTTTCATAATGCACTGGCTTTTGGGTAAAGCAACTAAGCAAGTGGCTTCACCAAATGATGTAAAGCGATCTAAGGACTTCACTCCTAAGTTACGAAATGTGGAAATCCGAACGACTGATATTTGTCACCCCTGAAGATGATGTTTTGATTTAAGGCCGGATAACGACCAGGCGCTTGGTGGTGATGATCTTCCCTTCTCTGCTTTTTAATTTGTACAGATAGGTACCTTTTTTCAAAAAGGAAATATTGACTTTCTCCGCCCAGTCGTTTTGTATAAAATAGTCTTTACTCCAAACCTCTACCCCCAGCACATTCAGTATGGAGAGCTGATATTCATCGGCTGGAAGGTTAGTAAATTCAAAGCGTACATTGACGATGGCGGGATTGGGGTAAGCATAAACGCCGGGCCGGATCGCCATGACATTTTGTACTGGCCCTTCGGGTTCGATAGCCTGATAGATCACCTTATCCACCTCTTGCTCATCTGCCTTCATGATGATTTTTATCAGTGGTTGAAGGCTATTTTCTCCATAAAACAGGAAGGTCAGGAAAACATGATTACCAAAAACATCATTGGGTGGCAAACTGGAAGTAATATCTTGCCAGGGTAAGGACCCCACTTTAGTTTCAATTCTGAGGCTACGCGCTTCGCTGCGCTTTTCGCGCAAAACGTCGAAAAAACCGCCGGGCATAAGCAGGGTACCCCAGGCATCTACTTCGTCCAGCCGACGACTTACCAGGCGTAAGCGTAGACTGTCCGGAGTGATGGGTAGTATATCTCGTAGGGCTTTGGGTAAATTGGGCAGCGTAGTCGTAGTCGTCATACTGGTCTCGTAAGTTCCACCCTCTCCGTATTGGAGCTCTTTTTTTTGCGTAAGCAAGGGCGTATCGTACTTATGGAGCCCTTTAATCCCCAGGCCGAAAGGATCCAGGCCATAATAACCAAGCAGATACAGCCCATCGGAGCCCTTTTGGTAATAGGCTTCGGTGTTTTCGTCCACCTGATAGCTCAGCTCCGCCCCTGGGAAACGATTAGTGGCGATTCCCTGACTAGCCGTTTGGTAGCTACTGCTACGAACGAAGGGGGCTTGTAAGGTCATGAAGTTCCAGCGCTGTCCAGCTCCGGCTTTTCCAGCTTCAATATTAGAAGGTAGCTTATCAAGATAATACAGGAAAGCATCCCCGGCCTGCGGCAGGGGTAGATTAGTCACCTTTACCTGAGCAAAGACAGTAGTAGTGCAACACAAGAAAAGAAGTATCCAGGGATATCGCATGTAGCACGATTTTACGCTAAAAATAAGTCAATAATCGGCAATTATGAAATATAACCGATCTGCTGGTCTTTTATTCTGCCTTTCGGCAAAAAACAAATACCGATAATTATACATTTTGTAAAGCCACAAGTTTGCTATAGGCGCCATTTAATTGCAAGAGGTCTTTATGTGTCCCCCTTTCGATGATTCGCCCCTCATCCATGACGATGATTTCATCCGCGTGCTGAATAGTCGAGAGGCGATGGGCGATAACAATGGAGGTACGTTTTTGCATCAGTTTGATCAGGGCCTCCTGTACCCATTTTTCAGATTCGGAGTCGAGCGCCGAGGTGGCCTCATCCAAAATCAGTATAGGCGGGTTTTTCAGCACCGCCCGGGCAATCGTAAGTCGCTGACGTTGTCCACCACTTAATTTGCTGCCCCGGTCCCCAATTACAGTCTGATAGCCCTGATCGGTAGCCATGATGAAGTCGTGGGCATTGGCAATCTTCGCGGCGGCCTCTACCTGAGCCGGACTGATCTGCTCCAGGCCAAAAACAATATTGTTGTAAATGGTATCATTAAAGAGAATGGCTTCCTGAGAGACGATACCCATTAAACCCCGCAGGTCTTTTAACTTAAGATCCCTAATATCCGTACCATCGATGCGAATACTTCCCGTCGTGACGTCGTAAAACCGCGGTAATAAATCGACCAGGGTCGATTTACCAGCACCGGAAGCCCCCACCAGCGCAATGATTTTCCCCTTTTCAATACTCAGGTTAATATTCTGCAAAACCGGACCTTCAGTGTCGCGGTAGGCAAAACCAACCTGATCATACTCTATTTTTTGGCGAAAGCCCGATAAAGTTTTTGCCTGTACCGGGTCGACAATACTATTTTGCGAATCCAACACCTGCTCTACCCGGTCTAAGGCCGCGATCCCCTTCTGGATATTATAAAAGGCTTTTGAGAAAGACTTGGCCGGATCAATAACGTAGTAAAAGGCAAAGATAAAGGTCATGAATGAACCCGCACTCAGTTCGCCTGAAAATACTTGCCGTGATCCGTACCAGAGTAAAAGCGCCACGGTAGTAATCCCCAGAAATTCGGAAAGGGGAGAGGCCAGGTCCTTCCTCCACAGTAATTTGGTTAGCGACCAGCGATAATCGTCGTTTTCCTTTTCAAATTTTGCCCTTTGATAGCCTTCCGCATTAAAGCCTTTGATAATGCGCAAACCGGAAAGTACTTCTTCTATGATGGAGACCAGTTTGCCTAGTAGTTGCTGAATGCCCGCGGAAGGTTTGCGCAGAGAGCGTCCCACACCACCAATAACGACGCCTGTGAAAATAATTAGTACAAAAACAAAAAGCGTGAGTTGAGGACTCAAGACCAACATAAATATCACCGAGCCCAGCAGGATAATTGGTTCGCGAAATATAGTGACCAGCACATTCAGAATACTCCATTCGACCTCCTGTACATCGCCCGTGATGCGCGACATTAGGTCCCCTTTACGTTCTTCCGAAAAATAGGAAAGAGGTAAGTCCAGCATTTTATCAAAGAGCTGGCTGCGCAAATCTCGAATCACCCCATTGCGAACGGGAGCCATAAAAAACAAGCCTAGATACCGGAAGGCATTTTTCAAAAAGAAGACCAGCACTATGCCCAAACAGACGTAGAACACAGCCTGATCAGAACCGTATTGTTCAATCAACAGAAAAGACTGGTAGTCGAGCCATTCGTTGAAATTATTTTTTGAGAAGGTAAGGCTGAGCTCCACCGGCTCCCGGCTCACCTCTTTCATATTGAAGAGGATATCCAGGAAGGGTTTGATAAATGGGATACTGACCACCGTAAATACAGCGGTAAGGATGTTGCTAAATATAGCAAGCGCAACGTACCACCGGTAGTTGCGCAAGTATTTCATCAATCGCCAGAAGCTCCCCATGTTTTATTTTTTCTCCTCTTCTTCGCCCAGGTCAAAATCATTGAGGAACCCGGTGTGGAAATTCCCCGACCGGAAACGCTCATCCTTCATTAATCGCTGGTGAAAAGGAACGGTTGTTTTTACGCCTTCGATGATGAATTCGTCCAGCGCGCGCTCCATTTTGGTGATACACTCCTCACGAGTTGGTGCCCGACAAATCAGTTTAGCCACCATAGAGTCGTAGTAAGGAGGAATCGTGTAACTGGCATATACAGCTGTATCCACCCGTACACCATGTCCTTTTGAACTATGAAAAGAAGTGATCTTTCCCGGACTTGGACGAAAGTTATGAAAGGGATCCTCCGCGTTGATCCGACACTCAATGGCGTGGGCCTGGGGGATATAATTCCCGCCGGTGATCTTTTCACCGGCTGCGATCTTGATCTGTTCCTTGATCAAATCGTGATCAATCACTTCTTCCGTAACCGGGTGCTCTACCTGGATACGGGTATTCATCTCCATGAAGTAGAAGTTACGGTATTTATCCACGAGGAACTCGACGGTTCCTACGCCTTCGTAGTTGATGTATTCGCCCGCTTTTACGGCGGCCTCTCCCATTTCCTCCCGGAGTTCGGGGGTCATAAAAGGAGAGGGGCACTCTTCTACTAATTTTTGGTGGCGGCGCTGGATAGAACAATCTCTTTCCGAAAGGTGTACGACCTTACCGTATTGATCCCCGGCAATCTGGAACTCAATGTGACGCGGCTCTTCGATAAATTTCTCGATATAGATCCCGTCGTTTCCAAAGGCGGCGCCGGCTTCCATACGGGCTTTATTCCAATTATCTTCGAAATCTTCTTTTTTCCAGACGATACGCATACCTTTTCCACCACCACCGGCGGTCGCTTTGATGATAACCGGGTAGCCAATACCTTCGGAAATTTTCAGGCCGTGCTTAACATCTTTGACCAGACCGTCGGAGCCAGGCACTACGGGCACCCCCGCTTTAACCATGGTTTCTTTAGCGGTGATCTTATCCCCCATTTGTCTTATCTGACCCGGTGTAGGTCCAATGAATTTGATACCGTACTCGGAGCATACCTCCGCAAAATCGGCATTCTCAGAAAGAAACCCATACCCGGGGTGGACGGCATCCGCATTAGTAATTTCTACGGCAGCCATAATTTTAGGAATGCTCAGGTAAGAATCTTTTGAGGCGGGAGGCCCGATACATACGGCTTCATCCGCAAAGCGAACGTGTAAGCTTTCGCGATCGGCCGTTGAATATACGGCGACGGTGCGGATACCCATTTCACGACAAGTACGGATAACACGCAAAGCAATCTCTCCCCGATTAGCGATCAATATCTTTTTAAACATAATGAATTGGCTTATCTGCAAATTTAATGTAATGGCGCCGGTAGGGCGACGTTTATTAGCCTTTAGGATCAACCAGGAATAGTACCTGATCGTACTCCACTGGCTGAGCATCTTCAACCATTACTTTAACCACTTTACCGCTTACTTCCGATTCAATTTCATTGAAGAGCTTCATGGCTTCTACGATACAGACCACATCGCCCTGCTTTACGGCATCTCCCACTTTAAAGAAAGGAGGTTTATCCGGTGAAGGAGAGCGGTAGAAAGTACCCACGATTGGAGAGCGAACCTCCAGGTAGTTGGATTCGTCCGGTGCAGCTTCCTCGACCTTTTCCGGAGCAGCGGGTTTATCGCTTGCGGCGGCGGGAGCGGCCGGAGCGGCGGGTGTTTGCACTGGAGCGGCCGGTGTACTAATGGGAGCAGATATGATGTTCTGCGTTTTATTTTTTTCGTAATGCTTGGTGCGAACGGACAATTCGAGGTCGTTCGTCTTCATTTTAAATTCAGCCAGCTCCAGCTTATTGATCTGTTTGAGCAGGTCTTGGATTTCTTTCAGATTCATAGATTACTTTTTTACACGTTCCATATAGTTACCAGTGGCACATTCTATTTTGATGATGTCGCCCTGGTTAATAAAAAGTGGTACTCTAACTTCCGCACCGGTTTCTACCGTGGCCGGCTTTAATGTATTGGTGGCCGTATCCCCCTTTACGCCGGGCTCGGTGTAAGTTATTTCTAATTCTACGTACTGGGGCATCTCGACGGTAAGCGGGATTTCTTTGTCCGCGTGGTAGAGAACATCAATATTCATCCCTTCTTTCAGCAGTTCGGGTTGCGGAAGCATTTCCTCTTGTAAATTAACCTGTTCGTAGGTTTCATTGTTCATGAAGTGATAGCCCAGATCATCGTCGTAGAGGAATTGAAAGACTCTGCGCTCTACCCTCACCTCATCAATTTTATGCCCGGCGGGAAAGGTATTATCCAGAACTTTACCCGTGGTTAGGCTTTTCAACTTGGTTCGGACGAAAGCCGCTCCTTTTCCGGGCTTCACGTGCAAGAACTCGACAACGGTAAAAATATCGTTGTTGTATTCCATACACATCCCATTTCTAATATCAGAAGTACTAGCCATTATAAATGATTTATTTATGATTTCAAAAGCGGTGCAAAGATAGGAAAAAATAGTTTTCCCGTTACCTTAACTATCGTAAGCCCACTTGATATAAATGGCTCCCCAGGTAAATCCGCCACCAAAAGCCGTCAAAATCAGGTTATCCCCCCGGTTTAATTGCTTCTCGTAGTCGTGCAGACACAAGGGCAGCGTACCCGCCGTAGTGTTCCCGTAACGTTCAATATTCATCATGACCCGATCCATGGGAAAGTCGGCCATTTTGGATACCGTTTCTATAATTCGCTTGTTCGCCTGGTGAGGAACGACCCAGTTGACATCGTCGACTTCCAGCTCGTTGCGCTTCATGACCTGTTTTACGACGTCTGACATCCCCGAAACGGCCGCCTTAAATACGGGCCGCCCATTTTGGTAAACGAAATGCTCGCGAGCCATTATGGTCTCAACGCTTGCCGGACGCCGGGAGCCGCCCGCTTTCAGATGCAGAAATTCGGCACCGGCACCATCCGATTTATGGACGGAATCGATCACCCCGTGTCCATCTTCGGTAGGTTCCAGCATCACCGCGCCTCCTCCATCACCAAATATGATACAGGTAGTACGATCTGAGTAATCAATAATAGAAGACATCTTATCCGCACCCACCACGATGACTTTTTTGTGCTGACCAGACTCTACAAAACGGGCAGCCGTGGTCAGGGCATACAGGAAGCCGGAGCAGGCGGCATTGATATCAAAACAAAAAGCATTTTTAATACCGGTGGCCGCGGCAATTAAATTGGCCGTGTCCGGAAAAATCATATCTCCCGTTACCGTAGCACAGATCAATAATTCTACTTCTTCGGGCTGGGTATTCGTTTTTTCTAAAAGCCCTTTTACCGCCTCAATACCAATGACAGAAGTGCCCTGGTCTTTACCTTTTAATATTCTTCTTTCCTTAATACCGGTGCGGGTCATGATCCATTCATCGTTGGTTTCCACCATGGTTTCCAACTCCTGATTGGTCAGCACGTAGTCCGGAACCCAGGCGTGCACACCAGTAATTGCAGCAAGTGTTTTTGACATAACAAACTTTAAATTGCTCAAAATCGGCTGCAAGGTACGAAAAAGTCTGCACCCTGCGCCAAAAGCTTTTTGCGATTTTACGAAAGTACTCTATTCGACCGTTTGGCAATGCATAATAAAAACAGGAATGTGAGTACGCCATTAAATAAAATGATCAGAGAGCCGAATTTAAAGCCATTTAGCCATTCGGCAGAATTTTCGTTGACCAAAAATGAGATCACCGGAGCTACGAGGCAGACCGGAATCACCCATTTGTCGTGTATTTCTAACTTCGTGAACAGACCAAATACGAAAAGCCCCAGGATCGGTCCGTAAGTGTAGCCGGCCCAGGTGAATAATTCATTAATGACCGATTCATTACTCAGTTGATTAAAAATAATGATGATAACCAGCAAAATAACCGAAAAACCAAAGTGTACGCCAAAGCGAATACGCTTCAATTGCTCGGGCGGATCTTCTCTTTGTTCAAAACGCAGAAAGTCCACACAAAAGGAAGTGGTCAGCGCCGTCAGGGCAGAATCGGCACTGGAATAAGCAGCGGCAATGAGCCCCAGAATAAAGGAGATTCCAACGATCGGCGGTAGGTACTCCAAAGCAATCCGCGGAAAAACCTGATCGGGATTGTTAACGAGCTCGGGATGCTCCACCATAATCTGCGGTGCTACCTGATCCATATAGATGTAAAGCAGTGCTCCCAGTGAAATGAATAAGAATTTGGCGAAGACCAGCACAATACTAAAAGTATACATATTCTTCTGTGCATCCCCGATGTTGCGACAGGTCAGGTTCTTTTGCATCATATCCTGATCCAAACCCGTCATGACAATGGTAATTAGTGCCCCACTAATAAATTGCTTAAAGAAGTTGTTCGGGTCATTCCAACCTCCCTCAAAATAGAACATCTGGGAATAATTACTTTCCTGAATTAATGCAGGTAGACCGCCGACCGGAACATCCAGCGCTCTGGCAATAAAAACAATGGAGAGGATAACCGAAGTCAACATGAAAGTCGTCTGCAGGGTATCGGTCCACACAATCGTATTGATCCCTCCCCGGAAGGTATAAATCCAGATCAGGACAATGGTCACCATTACCGTCATCGTAAAAGAAATACCAAAGGGGCCTAAAACGAAGCCATGTAAAACGATAGCTACTAAATAAAGCCGGAAAGCCGCACCAATCGTCCGCGACAAGAGAAAGAAAGCCGAACCTACCTTATAGGCATTTGGTCCGAGCCGATCCCCCAAAAAAGAATAGATAGAGGTCAATTGCAGCCGATAATACAGCGGCATCAATACATGCGCAATAAACAGGTACCCCAAGAGGTACCCGAAAACCATCTGCATATAGGAGTAGGACTGGTTTAATCCGCCCGCACCAATCACCCCCGGAATGGAAATAAAGGTAACCCCGGAGAGGGTCGCTCCGATCATTCCGAAAGCAACGAGAAACCAGGGCGAGTTTCGACCGGCCAAAAAGAAGGTGGCATTATCGGCATTCCTGCTGGTTAGGTAGGAGATCAGGATCAAGCCCAAAAAATAAACGGCAATGATCATCAGAATGAGTCCGGGCGTCAGTTGGTCTACCATATTTTAGGGATTATTTAGCTCAAGGCAAAAGGATTCAAAAGCTGATGAGACTTAGGCTTTATTGCGGAACATAGCAAAAAGCATCATAAACAATCCCGCCATGATGGCCATATCCGCTATATTAAATATACCGGTGCGTACGCCAAAGAGTCCCATATTCATAAAGTCAACTACTTTACCCTCCATAATGCGGTCTACAATATTACTTGCACCCCCCCCCAGGATAAGACTAAAAGCAGTGGCCTGCCAGGTACCCAGTTGCTTAGAGAACAGAATAACGTAGAGCACATAAAGAAGGACCAGAATGGGCAGAATAGATAAGAGAACGGTCCGCCAATTATCGTCCAGACCACTGCCCAGGCTCAAAAAAGCCCCGGTATTCTCAGCATAAACTAATCGAAAAAAATCATCCCAATAGCTGGTCGAAGGCTCGCCTTTCAGATTATTCACGGCCCAAATTTTTGTTATTCGATCCAGTAGTACTGCACTTCCTCCAGCTAAGAATAAAATGAGTAGTCTTTTTTTCAACATGCTCAAACTTTTTCCCAAAATTCAAAAATATTTTGCAAAGGACAGCTAAGATGCTGGTTCTCTTTGAAAAAAAGGAATAAATCGTACATTTATTGTCAAATTAAACATCCCTTATGCAGCCCTTAATCACCAATGATGCCGTCGTTTTTGGTATTCTTATGAGTATCCTGGCCTTTGTATTTTATACTTCTAACCTGCAGAACAAGACCTGGCAACGGATCTACACTTTTCTACCGCCCATTCTGGTTTGCTACTTTTTACCCGCCTTACTCCACTGGCCTTTGGGTGTCATTGCGCACGATTGGTACGATCCCGGTATTTTTGATTTCCTGAGAGACCAGGGGTACAATATTAGCAATGATGCGAATCCGGCGGAGTTTTTGCGGAAGCTGAGCATGGCTGGCACAGAAGTGGAGGGAGCCGAAGCATACGCCCGGGGATCGAGGCTGTATTTTATGGCTTCGCGCTATTTACTCCCCGCCAGTTTGATCCTACTTTGTCTGAGTATTGATTTCAAGGGCGTTTTAAATCTGGGAAGTAAAGCATTAATCATGTTCGGCGCGGCGACTCTGGGTATAGTCATTGGTGGTCCGATTGCATTACTTATCATTACGAATCTCTTTCCGGACCTCATTGGCGTATCGCCCGATGAATTATGGAAAGGCTTGTCAACCATTGCCGGCAGCTGGATCGGGGGCGGTGCTAATCAGACGGCCATGAAAGAAATTTTCAACGTGGGTTCGGGCCTATTTGCCACCATGATTGTTGTGGATGTAGTCGTCGCCAATATCTGGCTGGCCATTTTACTGTCTGGCGTAAACTTCTCCAAACGTATTGATCGCTGGCTAAAAGCCGATGCTTCCAGTATCGAGTCGCTGAAGGACAAGGTAGAGGCCTACCAAAACAGCATTGCCAAAATACCCACAACTAAAGAACTATTTATTTTGATGGGCATCGCTTTTGGGGGCGTCGGACTCTCTCACCTGCTAGCCGACGGTATCGTCCCCTTAATGGATAGTATTCGGGAGCAGTTAATCGCCTGGCGGCTGAACTCTCTACTTTCCGGTTTCTTCTGGCTAATCGTTTTCTCTACGACCATTGGCGTGGCTCTCTCTTTTAGCAAGGCACGCCAACTGGAGGGCCTGGGAGCTTCTAAATGGGGGACGGTATTCATATACGTATTAGTCACAACCATCGGTATGCAAATGGATATCGGCAGTGTCCTGCAAAATTTGGGGCTTTTTGCAGTTGGTATCATCTGGATGCTCACCCACGTCATTATCTTATTGATTGTAGCCAAAATCATCCGGGCGCCCTTCTTCTTCGTGGCGGTAGGCAGCCAGGCCAACGTGGGAGGTGCCGCTTCTGCCCCCGTAGTTGCCTCGGCTTTTAGTCCGGCACTGGCACCCGTAGGAGCGCTGATGGCGGTACTGGGTTACGCACTCGGTACCTATATGGCTATCGTTTGTGCATTTTTAATGCAGGGAGTGGTTTAGGTCCAATTGAAGTTGTTTAAGAATTCCTGATGCGATGATTGGTAAATGCTTGATGGTCAAGACAAAGCTCATTTTTTGTCTGGTAGCCATCCGCCTCAGGCGGACCATGGCCAAAAATAGCTGAAGTATGGCCTTCAATGATTTGGCAAGGGCGCATTGAGGAGTTTTTAAACAACTTCGTTTTACATTTTCATAAAAAACGAACTTTTTTTTAGGTGAAAATGAAATAAACCGGAATAAAAAAGCACAAAAAACGGCACCCGGAGCCCTAAAATTAAAAATCTGTCAAATCTGCACACTTTAAAGTAGCCGTTTTTGCTATTTCATCAACGATTTAGATCTTTTGTTAGCCACTATCTAAACTTTTACGCTTTTTATTAAAAAATTTGCATGAAAGCAAAACCTGCTTTACATTTGTATCAACGACAACAACAAAGAGTTGTCAAAATGATAAGCGAAAGAGCAAATCGTTAGCAATTTTTGAATGCTTGGATTAACGAATTAGAAGAAATTTAAAATTCCACATTCGTAACTCAAACATTAAACACTGTGAGGTGATGAAACTTTGGCAGCCATG
>Ga0209938_1000262_pt1 | contig 28731 bp, 22 predicted proteins | sample SalPonR2_C_D1_MG_FD_185708 | JGI IMG/M metagenome (GOLD analysis project Ga0209938, IMG submission 185708) | Salt pond soil microbial communities from South San Francisco under conditions of wetland restoration - Salt Pond MetaG R2_C_D1_MG... ... | reverse complement strand
AATCAGGCGCTGGTCGTTGCCCAGCACCAGCCTCAGCATGTGGGGCACGACCAGACCGACAAAACCAACACTGCCGGCCATGGTGACCGCCGTTGCCGTCAGCAGACTGGCAAGAATGTAGATGGTCCATTCCAGTGGCCGCACCGACACCCCCAGCGCAGCCGCCTGCATGGGCCCGCGGGCGAGCACATTCAGGCTGCGCCCGAGCGGGAATACCAGCAGGCAGACCAGGGTCAGCAGGATCAGACCCGGAACCGGGTTGGCGGCCGGGGAGAGGTCACCCATCAACCAGTAGAGCATGCCGGGTAACTGCCGGGCGGGGCTCATGGCAAGGATCAGCGCAATCAGGGCACCCCAGCCGGCAGCGACCACCACCCCCGTCAGCAACAGCCGGGAAGGTGTCCAGCTTCCGGTGCCGTGGGCGAGGCCAAATACCAGAAAGGTCGCCAGCAGGGCGCCGGCAAACGCCGAACCGGACACCACAGCGCCGGCAACACCGGCCATCATCGCCAGCAGCGCACCAACCGCGGCGCCCCCGGAAAGCCCGAGTACGTATGGGTCTGCCAGCGGATTCCTGAGCAGAACCTGCATCAGGGCACCGGCCACCGCCAGCAGCCCGCCCGTGGCAAAGCCGGTCAGCGTGCGTGGCAGCCGCAGTTCCAGCACCAGGGTCTGCTGGATCGGGGTACCGGTTCCGGTCAGCACCGCGAAGGTATCCCCGACCGACAGCGAAGCGCTGCCGACACTCACGGACAACGCCATGCAGACCAGGCTGAGAGCCGCAAGGACCGCCAGGGCCCGGCTATAACCGGGCACGGGCCTGCTCCAGCACCTGACACAATTGTTCCGAGCCTTCCAGCATCCGCAAGGTCGGGCGCTGAATCAGCGAAGGGGAAACCAGAAACAGGTTATCCACGGCTACGGCCTTCAACTCCGGGAACCGCTGCCACTGATCCAGCCAGCGCCGGTCCTCCCGGTCTTCACCGCCAGTGATGATGGCGTCCGGGTTGGCTTCCAGCACCGCCTCGGTACTGAGGCGCGGCACCAGGCGCGGCAGGTGTCCGAATAAATTGTCACCGCCACACAGGCGGATAGCCCGGCCGATCAGCTCGTCATCGTTAATGGTCATCAGTGGCTGATGCCATACCTGGTAGAAAACCCGGACCGGCGGGACATCACGGTAGCGGTTACGCAGTTCCGCCATGGCCGCAAGAAACTCCGCGGCCCTGGCCGCGCCGATGTCTTCATGGCCGGTCAGCAGCGCCAGACGCTCCACCGCGCTGGCAATATCGGTGAAGGTCCGGGGCTGGAGCCAGAATACCGGAATGCCCAGGGCCTCGATTTTTCCCAGTTGCGTCGCCGAATTGCCATCCACCCAGGCCACCACCAGATCCGGCTCCAGGGTTACGATGGCTTCGAGGTCCAGCCGGTTGCTGTCACCGACCCGGGGCAGGTTCGCGGCCTGAGGCGGGTAATCGCTCCAGGCGCTGACGGCTGTTACCTGGCCCCCGGCACCCGCCGAAAACAGCAGTTCCGTTGCCCCCGGCGAAAGTGACACTAGCCGCCGGGCCGGGCCATCAACACACACCGTCCTGTGCTGATCGTCCTCCACGCAAACGGCTTCCGCCCGGCCCGCCAGTAACAGCAGCAGGGCAACCACAGTGACCAGGCTGACATCAGCCAGGCGAACAGTGGCCTCGCGGGCAGTGGCAGTGCCTGGGATAACGACGCTGGACAAACCGGCAACCTCGCAGGCTAGGGGCTGAACTGATAACGGACGGACAGAAAGGCCGTGCGCCCGGCAACAATAAAGTCATTGTTGCTGAAGTCTTTGGCGGTAGCGTATTGGTTATCCAGCACGTTATCCACCGTCAGCGATGCCTGCCAGCCCGGAGCCAGTTCCCTGCTGACGCGCAGATCCCAGACCCCGAAGCCGGCGATGCGTTGGCGCACGGTAGCCAGCTGTACCGGATCGAAAATATCCTCGTAACGATGGCTCTCAGCCCGCACGGTGGTGCCAAGGCTCCAGCTGCCAAGCTGTTTGTCCAGATCCACACGGACAGTGCGTTCTGCCCGCCGGATCAGTTGGCGGTCGCTTTCCCTGTCCTTGAAATCACCCACCGATGCCGCCGCTTTCAGGCTCCAGCCATTGCGTTGCCAGCCACCGGTGACCTCAACACCACGCAACCGGGCTTCCGGCACGCTGCCCGCCTGGTCCTGGGACGGTAATGAAAGGTCATCAACATCGCTCTGGTAAACCGCGATATCCCAGAACCACTGCCGGTAACGTCCTTCAACACCGGCTTCGTAACTGATCGCCTCTTCCGGCTCCAGGTCGGGGTCACCAAAGTTGGGAAAGTAAAGATCGTTGAACGATGGCGCCTTGAACGAGGTTCCGGCGCTGGCCCGGATCCGGTGATTACGGTCGAGCCGGTAGCCGGCACCAACGCCCCAGGTGGTCTCGGTGCCGAAGGCTTCGTTATCGTCGTTGCGCAGGCTCAGATGCAGGTCTGCGGGGCCGAAATTGAGCAGGGCCTGGCCGAAATAGGCCGCGTTGGAACGGCTGGTTTCAGCATAATCCGTGGTGCTCTCCACCTTGTCCACCAGATACTCGGCACCCAGCACGAATTCATGGGTGCCTGCAGTCACCCGGTTTTCAACCCGCGAACTGCGGGTGCGGGTATCAAACACCCCCGGGAAATTACTGAAAACTTCCAGTTCGTCCCGGGCATCGGCCAGGTGCAACGAGGTGCGCCAGTTGCGGGTGACCGGAACGTCCAGATTGACACCCGCGGTCTGGAACCGGAAATCCTGGTCGCCACCGTTGAATTCACTACTGCCCTCGGCACTGAGCGCGCTGAACCCGACGCGCGTCCCGTTAACGAATTCATGCCGGGCGCTGGCAACGCCGGAGGTGTTGTCATAGGCCCTGTCAGAACTACCCTCGATGACCGGCGCGCCGTCGGTACGAAAACGGTTGCCCGCAAGGCTAATACTGGACCGGTCGGTCACCGACGAATAGCCTGCGCCGACCTGCTGGCTGTCGAAGTTACCGGCACCAGCCTCTACCCAGCCGTGCCTGCCGCGTTCTGTCGGCAGGGTAAATGCCTGTACCACGCCACCGACTGCATCTGCGCCGTAAAGGCTGCTGCGGCTGCCACGGACAATCTCCACCCGGTTCAGCAACTGGGGCGGAAGGAACTGCCAGGCCGGCCCGCCTACCGTTGCCGAACGGATTCGCACGCCGTCGACCAGCAGCACCGTGGCATCCGATGCGTTCCCCCGCATCAGCACGCCGGTCTGCTTGCCGAAGGAACCATTCCCGGTCACCGTCACGCCCGCCCGGGACTCAATCAGTTCACTGAATTCTTTGGGCTGCTGACGGCGGATATCTTCCCCGGAGATAACAGTCACCGAGGACAGGCTTTCGCCGACACTTCTGGGCCCGAGGGTTGAAGTCACCACTATGGGGTCAAGGGTGGCAGACGAGGCGGTCTCATCAGCCATGGCTGCCGTGGGGACGGCATATATAAAAAAGGCAATCGCCCATGGAATACGCGGCAGGGATTTGCTCTTGCTCATTTTGCTCATGCAGGACACTCACTGTCATCTCACGCGCACCCGCGTGATCCGTTCGAATAAGCTGCGGAAAGGACAGTTTCGAGTGTGATCCCGATGGATCAGAACAGGTTGAACGAAGGCGGGCGGAGTGGAACCAGCAGCGGAACCAGAGGCGGGACAGGGGCCTGATCACCCACCTCCGCAGCCCTCCGCAGCGTCTGGTGTGCCAACAGGCCGGTCTCCGGGCTTATGAGCGGGCCATGCTGGTGACCCGGGGCGGACGCCTTCCCATGCCTCAGCACAGTGGCGCGATCGACCGCTCTTGACTCATTTACCGTTGCGGGGGCAGCGCCGGATTCACACCGGCTTCCCGTTTCACTCCCACGCAGCTTTGCGCGGCAGCACCTGAAAACGAATGCAAAGGCTACCAACCGGCCGGTGGCGGGTCAACGCAAATATCCGGAGTTGTGAGTACATCAAATGGCAACGCACCCCGCACCACTGGTATATTGGTGGGGGCCATGTTCAACCCCGAAGCGGTGGAAAAGGAACCACAGAATGCAGGCAGAGCTGATTGACATCCGGAATCATATGGTGCGCCACGCGCCCTTTGATGACTTGCCAGAAGAGATGCTGGACCGTGTGGTCTCCGGAATTGAAGTGTCCTATTTCCGGGCGGGGGCCGAGATTCTCGAGCTTGGCCAGAGTAACAACTACCTCCACTACATTCGCAGCGGTGCCGTAGAGATCTTCCGTCGTGACGGTGAGCTATACAACCGGGTAACCGAAGGCGAAATCTTCGGGCAAACCGGCCTGATGATGAACCGCACCGTGCGGTTTCCGGCCCGTGCCCTGGAAGACACCCTGGTCTACCTGATTCCCTACGAGCTGTTCCAGTACCTCTGCGAAAACGAGGAATTTACCGATTATGTCGAGATCGAGGACAGGTCCCGGCTGCGCTCCGCCGTATCCCGGCGCGAAAAGTCCAATCAGCTGATGACCGCACGGGTTACCCGACTGATTGGCCGCCGGCCGGTCACCGCACCCAACACCGTGCGCCTGCAGGAGGCGGCACGGATCATGACCGAACACGGCGTTTCGGCGCTGCCACTGATGGATGAAAGCGGCGACAAGCCTGTACTGTGCGGCATAGTGACAGACCGGGACCTCAGAACCCGGGCGCTCAGCAAGGCCCTGGCTTCGGAAACCCCGATCAGCGAAATCATGAGCACGGATATCAGGACCACCAGGTCCACGGCTTTCATCTTCGAAGCCATGCTGACCATGCTGCACGGCAATGTCCATCACCTGCCGGTGATGGACGGAGATACTGTGCGCGGCGTGGTTTCACTGTCCGATATCATCAAACATGAATCCCAGAACAGCCTGTACCTGGTCAGTAACATTTACCACCAGAAGGATGTGAAAGGCCTGAAACGCCTGAGCAAGGACGTACCTGATACCTTCGTGCGCATGGTAAATGAAGATGCCAACTCGCACATGATCGGCAGTGCCATGGCCGGGATCGGGCGCAGCTTCACCCAGCGCCTGCTGGAGCTGGGTGAGGAAAAACTGGGACCGCCGCCGGTACCCTACTGTTTCATGGCACTGGGCTCCATGGCCCGGGACGAACAGCTGGTGGTTACCGACCAGGATAATGCCATGGTCCTGGATGACAGCTTCGACCCTGCCGAGCATGACAAGTATTTCAAGGCACTGGCAAAATTTGTCAGCGATGGCCTGGCAGAATGCGGCTACACCTACTGCACCGGCGACATCATGGCCACCAACGACAAGTGGCGGCAACCTTTACGGGTCTGGAAAAAGTACTTCGCTGACTGGATTGACAACCCCAAGGCCGAAGCCCTGCTGAACTCGAATATCTTTTTTGATCTGGAGGGCGTAGCGGGCGAAGTCAGCTTTACCGAAGAGCTGCAGAGCTTCGTTGCCGAAAGAGCCAGCAAGAACCCGCGTTTTCTGGCAATGATGGCCCGTAATGCACTGGGTCGCACACCGCCACTGGGCTTTTTCCGCCAGTTTGTGATGGAGGAAGACGGCAAGCATAACAAAACCTTCAACCTCAAGCGGCGTGGCACGGCCCCCATGTCGGACCTGATACGTATCCATGCTCTGGCCTGCGGATCCAAAGCCCAGAATACCTTTAACCGGCTCAAGGCGATCGCTGAAACCAGACTGATTCCCGAGGACGGCGTGGGTAACCTGCGCGATGCCTTCGAATTCATTGCCATTGTGCGCATCCGGCACCAGGCGCTGGCCATAGAAGCAGGCCGGCAACCGGACAACAATGTGCGCCCGGAGGATCTGTCGCCGTTCGAGCGCAGTCACCTTAAAGACGCGTTTCAGGTCGTCAGCGAGGCCCAGAGGTTCCTGCGATTCCGCTACAATGCGGGAGCGGTAAAAAATGTCTGATACCACTGAAGATCTGTCGACCGGGATTACCCCCTGGCCGGACCGTTTCGCAGCTCTGGCCAACTCTGCCGGGGATGCGCGCCTGAAGCAATTCTACAGCGGTGGCTGCGTGTCTGCGGACACACCAATCAAGGACGTTCCCATGGTGGCCCTGGATTTCGAAACCACCGGCCTGGATCCGAATCAGCACTCTATCGTGAGTGTTGGTCTGGTGCCCTTCAGTCTTGCCAGCATCCGGGTTTCAGGTGCCCGCCACTGGCTGGTGAAGCCGCCCCTGCCCCTCAGCCAGACCTCGGTGACCATTCATGGCATTACCCACGATGCGATTGATCAGGCCCCGGATCTCGACGAGGTTCTGGCAGAGATTCTGGGCAGCCTTGAGGGCCGGATTCCCGTTGTCCATTACCGGGCCATTGAGCGGCCATTCCTGAATGTTGCCGTTAACTGGCGCACGGGCGAGGGCATCAATTTTCCACTGCTGGATACCATGGCTATCGAGAGCCACCTGCACCCGGACAGAAACCCCGGTTTCTGGCAGAAGAAGGTCAAGGGCAAGAAACCGGTGTCCATCCGGCTTGCAGACAGCCGTGGCCGTTACGGCCTGCCTCACTATTCCTCTCATAACGCGCTGGTGGACGCCCTCGCGACGGCGGAACTGTTCATGGCCCAGATCAGACATCACTTCTCACCAGAGACCCCGATAGGGGACCTCTGGCTCTGATGCCATGCTGGTTCAGCTTTTGCCCTTGACGTCATCAATATACTCGCCGTAACCCCGGGCCTCCATTTCCTCCAGGGGGATGAACTCCATGGCAGCGGAGTTCATGCAGTATCTCAGACCGGTGGGTTCGGGCCCGTCGTTGAACACATGGCCAAGATGGGAATCGGCATAGCGGCTGCGGATTTCCGTGCGGGTCATGAAGAGCTTGTTGTCCTCTTTTTCGACCACCATGTCGGGACTGATCGGCCTGGTGAAACTCGGCCAGCCGGTATTGGACCTGTACTTGTCGGCGGATGAGAACAGCGGCTCGCCTGACACCACATCCACATACAGACCGGGGCGTTTGTTGTCGTAATACTCGTTGCTGTAGGCAGGCTCGGTACCGTCTTTCTGGGTTACGCGATACTCCCGCTCTGTCAGCCTCTGCTTCAGCACCTCGTCGGAAGGCTTGGTAAAGGTATCAGGATCAAATCCGTTGCTGGCCTTGCTGCCACCGGAGTTCATCTCCGCCTGCGGACGGTACTGCGAATAATCCACTTCCTGATCGTCGCCCCAGACTTTCTCGACAAACTGATAACGTCCGGAGTTGAAGGTGTAGACATTGTAGCGAACCGGATTTTTCTTGTAGTAGTCCTGATGGTATTCCTCGGCCACGTAGAATTTTTCGAAGGGCACGATCTCGATGGTGATCGGGTCATCGTACCGGCCTGACTCTTCAAGCGCCGCTACCGACGCTTCCGCCAGCCGCTTCTGTTCCTGGTTGTGATAGAAAATGGCCGGGCGATACTGCTTGCCCCGATCCACAAACTGGCCATTGCTGTCGGTGGGATCCATGGTACGCCACATGGTCTGCAACAGCCCCTCGTAGGTGATTTTCGACGGGTCATAGTAGACCTGAACAGCCTCGGTATGGTTGGTCTGGCCGCCAGCAACCTGCTGGTAAGTGGGGTTTTCCTTGCTGCCGCCGCTGTAACCCGACACCGCTTCCTCGACCCCCGGTACCCGTTTTTCGAACGCCGCTTCGACACACCAGAAGCAGCCGCCGGCAAACGTGGCCACCGCCAGATCGGGATCGTCCGGCGCGTACTTGTTGTCGGGGGCACTCGATGCCCCGGCGTTAAGCCCCATAAAACCGGCTGCGAGCACGGCAGAGACTACCAAAAGATAGCGTTTCATAATCAGACCTCTTGCGTTGTTTGGCTGTGAACAGTCTGAACCTGATCTGTCACAACGGCTTCTCCCGTTCATTACGATTCTATAACGCCGAAAGGATCATTCGCGGTCGGCACCGTTCCGGGCGTCAGCTGCGGGCAACGAGATGGAAAAAACGGCCCCGCCGTCCGCGTTGTTTTCAGCCCCGATAGCCCCGCCCTGCAGGGTCATGATCCGGCGGGCAATGGCCAGACCCAGCCCCGCATGGCGTCTGTCGCCGCCGGCTTCTCCGCGGTAAAAGGGCTCAAAAATATGGGGCAGGTCTGCCACCGCAATGCCGGGGCCGCTGTCGCGCACGGATACCCCTGGCCGGCCATTGGCTGCCTCAAACCGAACGCTGACCCGTCCGTTTTCAGGAGTATACGCAATAGCATTACCAATCAGGTTGTCCAGTACCCTTTCCGTCATCGCCAGATCTGCAAAGGCCCGGGGAATGTCCGGATTACCGCCAACCGAAAGTACGATGGACTGCTCATCCGCCCTGGGCATGTGCTTCTGCACCACATCGTGGACCAGTTCCGCCAGCGGAAAGCACTCCGGGTCGGGTTGCTTCTCTCGGGCTTCGAGTGCCGCGAGTTCAAAAAGTTCATCCACCAGCTGGCTCAGCCGGTACCCTTCCAGCAGCGCAATCTGCAGAAACCGCTCCTGCTCTTCCCGGCTCAGCCGGTCACGGCGCAGTTTCAGAATCTCGAGGTAGCCCTGCATCGACGCCAATGGCGTGCGCAGGTCGTGGGACACCTGCGCCACCAGTTGCCGGCGCTGGGCATCCTTTTCCCTGAGCTGCTCGATCTGGCTGGCAATACGCTGCGCCATGTTGTCGAAGGTCACCCCCAGGTAGTCGATTTCGTCCTTCACCGCCGGCCGCTGGCTACGCCAGGTCTGCTCCGGATGCTGGCTCATGTCTCCCGCCTCGAAGTCTTCCACCAGCCGTGTCAGACGGGTAAGGCGTCCGGTCAGCAAGCGGAACACCAGAAGCCCCGCAATCATCACCACCACCAGACTGACCAGCAACGCCCAGGCGCTCAGGGCAACCAGCTGGCCGCCCCGCGCCATGGTTTCGGCGGCGTCGTATTCCTCGCCCCTCAGCACCACATAGAGATAGCCCTCGGGCTCAGCCATCGACGGCACCGGGGTCACCGAAAACACCTTCTGCCGTTCGTGACTGCGGGGATCATCCCCCAGCACCGGATATTGCCCGGGGTCCGAAAGCAGCGTCATAATCGGTTCCAGCGAAACCCGGTTGCGTTTGATTTTTGCCGGGTCGGCGGAATAGGACTGGATTGTGCCATCAAGGTCGAGCAGGTAAATCTCGATGCTCGGATTGATCGTCATGTAAAGCGCGAACAGCTCTTCCATGGCGCTTTTATCCAGCTCGCCCCCGCTGACCAGATTCCGGTCCGCCACCAGATTGCGGGCCAGGTTGCGGTGAATCTCCTGATTCACCGAGGCGTTGTACTGTTTCAGCGAGTAGAAGCTGATAAAACCGTATAGCAGCGCGACCAGAAGCAGCAGCAGAAACAGGCCCAGGGCAAGGCGGGTATAGAGGGTTTTCAGCATGACTCATTCCCGGAAGCGATAACCCACCCCCCAGACCGTCTCGATAAATTCCGGCCGGGAAGGGTCGGTCTCGATTTTCCCGCGCAGTCGGTTGATGTGGGTATTGACGGTGTGCTCGTAACCTTCATGGTTGTACCCCCACACCCTGTCCAGAAGCTGGGTGCGGCTGAACACACGGCCGGGCTGGCTGGCGAAGTGCCAGAGTAGATCAAACTCGCGGGCGGTCAGTTCCACCTCCCGGTCCCTGACAAATACCCGTCGCCGTGCCGGGTCCATCCTCAACCCCGGCACCTGGAGTTCGCCCTCATCTGCGACCGAACCGGACCGGGCGGCCATCGCATCCACCCGGCGAAACAGGGCTTTTATCCGGGCCGACAGTTCCGCCACGCTGAAAGGTTTGGTGAGGTAGTCATCCGCGCCCATCTCCAGACCCAGAACCCGGTCCAGCTCCGTGGTCTTGGCGGTCAGCATCAGCACCGGCACATAGTCCGGGCCCGAGCGAATCTCACGACACACCGAAAGGCCGTCCAGCCCCGGCAGCATCAGATCCAGAATGACCAGGTCAATGCCACCTTCGTGAAAACGGGCCAGCCCGGAGTCACCGCGGTCACAGAGCACGGGCGTCATCCCCAGCTCCCCCACCTGCATGCGGACCAGATCCGCAATGCCTGGGCTGTCTTCAATAATAAGTACTTTTCGGCTCATGGCGTTCGGGGTCGTATCGAAGTTAAACTCTGAAATCAGTCTAACCCCGAAAGTTCACAATTCCATCACGATATGCCGGAGCCCCCATGAGCAAAACTCCCTGGAATGATCTGCTGGATCTGGAAGGCCAGCTCGCGAGCGATGAGCGCCAGGTCCGGGACAGCATCCGGGCCTTCTGTGACAAGCGGTTGATGCCGGGCATTGTGCAGGCCAACCGTGAGGGCACCTTCGACCGGCAGATTTTCAACGCCATGGGCAGCCTGGGAATGCTCGGCGCGACCCTGCCGGAAACCTATGGTGGCCCCGGCCTGAGCCACGTCTGCTATGGCCTGATTGCCCGCGAGGTCGAGCGGGTAGATTCCGCTTACCGCTCTGCTCTGAGTGTCCAGTCCTCCCTGGTGATTCACCCGCTTCATGCCTTTGGCCAGGAAGCCCTGAAACAACGGCTGCTGCCACAACTTGCGACCGGTGAGCTGGTCGGCTGTTTCGGGCTGACCGAGCCGAACCACGGCTCTGATCCCGGAAACATGGAAACCCGCGCAGAGGCCGTCAGCGGCGGTTACCGCGTCAGCGGCGCAAAAACCTGGATCACCAACGCGCCGATTGCCGATGTGTTTGTGGTCTGGGGCAAACTCGACGGCACCGTCACCGGATTTGTCCTGGAGCGTGGCATGGAAGGGCTGGACACGCCGACAATTGAGGGCAAGTTCTCGCTGCGGGCGTCCGCAACCGGTTCCATTTTCATGGACGAGGTGTTCGTGCCGGAACAGAACCGGCTGGAAGTTACCGGCCTGAAGGGGCCTTTCAGCTGCCTCAACAAGGCCCGCTATGGTATCTGCTGGGGCGCTCTGGGCGCGGCCGAATTCTGCTGGCACGCGGCAAGGCAGTACACCCTGGACCGCAAGCAGTTCGGTAAACCTCTGGCCGCCAACCAGCTGGTGCAGAAGAAGCTGGTCGATATGCAGACGGAGATCTCCCTGGGTCTGCAGAGCACGCTGCAGCTGGGCAGGATGATGGATGCGGGCAACGCCTCGCCCGAGGCGGTATCCATGCTCAAGCGCAACAACTGTGGCAAGGCCCTGGATATCGCCCGCGCCGCAAGAGACATGCACGGCGGTAACGGTATTTCCGACGAATACCACGTGATCCGTCACCTCATGAATCTGGAATCGGTGAACACCTACGAGGGCACCCACGACATCCACGCCCTGATTCTTGGTCGCGGCCAGACCGGCCTGCAGGCATTCAGCTAACCCCCCGGGATACGCTCTCGTGAACCGAACAAACCCGATCCTGCCGGCCCTGACCCTGCTGTTTGCACTTGCCGGTTTTCCGGCCCGTGCCGGAACCGGGTTCTGAAGGTCAGGAGAATACGGCGATCCGGGCGCGGGGATGAAACCGGGCATTGAGCCAGAGCGAAAGTCCAATAACCCCGCCACCGACTGCCAGTCGTACAAGGTCTGCATCCTGGTTCCAGATCAGCAGATTGACCAGCAGTCCGGCGGGCACCAGCACATTGTTCATCACCGCCAGAGTTCCGGCATCAACGTGGCAGGCGCCGCGATTCCACAGGAACAGGCCCAGCCCGGACGCCGCCAGTCCCAGCCAGCCGAGAATGGCCCATTGCAGGGTGGTAGCCGGCAGCCGGCCGGCATCGCCAAAAATGAGAAAGGCCGGCAGGGCAATGATCAGGGCACCGAAAAAGAAATACCCGAAGGTGTGATAGGCCGGCAGGTCCAGCGGAAAGCGCATCATGGTGTGCTTGTAGCCCACCTGCCCCGCCGCAAAGGTGAAATTGGCCACCTGAAGCAGCAGGAAGCCGGTAATGAAATCCTGGCTGAGCCCGTCATAGCGGATAATACCGGCACCAAGGGTGGCCACCGCCGCCGCAATCAGCGCAACCGGCGAAAACCGGCGATAGAAAGCGTCATCAATAAGGGTGACATAGAGCGGCGTAAAAATAGTGAATAACAGCACCTCCGGAACGGTCAGGTAGCTAAACGAGCGATACAGGCACAGATAGGTAATGCCGAACTGCAACATTCCGGTCACCAGCACGCCCAGCTTCAGGCCTCCGGGTACACCCCGCCAGCGGGTCAGCGGCAGAAAAACCAGAGCTCCGAGCAATACCCGGGTCAGCACGGCAAAATCACTGTCTACCTGCCCTGCAAGGAATTCGCCAATCAGACTGAAAGAAAACGCCCATAAAACTGTTACAAAAACCAGAAGACCCATACCACTCTCGTTGCCGTTCGCTCTGCCTGTGTCCGCGCCAATCACCAAATGCCAATCGGGAAGGGTATAGGTTACCATCGCGGCTCTCAGAAAGATCGAAGTTCAGCTTTCCAGGCCGAGTGACCAGCACTATGGATGAAATTCACCAGCCGTTACCCGAGGTCCGCAAGCCATTGATTCAGCGCACGCTGACCGAATGGCGCACGCTGGCAACTCTGGGCGGTCCGATCCTGATCGCCCAGGTGGCACAGATGGCCAACGGGGTGATCGATACAGTGATGGCCGGCCATGCCAGCGCTGAAGATCTTGCCGCCGTGGGCATTGGCAGCAGTCTGTGGATACCGGTCTTCCTGTTTTTCATGGGCCTGCTGGGGGCCCTGCAGCCGATTATTTCCGGTTTTAACGGCGCCCGCACATTTGACCGGATCATGCCCACCACCTGGCAAGGGCTCTATATCGCCGCCGCCGGCGCGGTGATCATGATTGTGCTGGTGACCAATATGTTTCCGGTACTCAAGCTGATGAAGCTGGAGTTCAACACCGCCCGTATTGCCCAGGGATATCTGGATGCTTTTGCCTGGGGCATTCCGTTCATGCTGGTGATGATGTCGCTGCGGGGGCTGACGGACGGGCTCGGCCATACCAGGGTGATCATGGTCTTCTCCGTGCTTGGTACGCTGGTCAATCTGCCGCTCAACTATATCTTCATTTACGGCAAATTCGGCATGCCGGCCATGGGCGGGGTTGGCTGCGGCTGGGCAACGTCGCTGTCGAACCTGGTGGCGGTCACGGCCCTGGTGATTTACCTCAACCGTGGCAAGGCCTACCGCCATTTCAACCTGATAACAGACTGGGCAAGGCCCAGCCCTGAAGGCATCCGCGAAATACTTCGCCTGGGCATCCCTATTGGTATCACCATTTTTGTGGAAGCCAGTCTGTTTTCAGTCATTGCCCTGTTTCTGGCGCCACTTGGCCCGGTGGTGGTCGCCGGCCATCAGATTGCGTTGAATGTGGTGTCCTTGCTGTTCATGCTCCCGCTGAGCATCGGCATGGCGCTGACCCTGAGGGTCAGTTTTCTGCTCGGCGCACGCGCCCCCGAAACCGCAAGGCTGATCGCCCTCAGCTCACTGCTTCTGGCGATCTCGGTCGCGTTTTTCTTTGCCGTGACGCTGTTTCTGTTGTCGCCGGAAATAGCCGCGCTGTATACCAACGACCCTGAGGTGCGCGCTGTCGCTGTACAGCTTTTGCTATTCGCGGCCATTTTCCAGATTGCAGATGTCATCCAGGTTACCTGCATCAGCGCCCTGCGCGGCTACAGGGATACCCGCATCCCGCTGTTTATCATGCTGTTTTCATTCTGGGGGGTAGGACTGACTCTGGGCTGGACCCTGACCTTTACCGACTGGCTGCTGCCCGCCATGGGCGCCCCCGGCTTCTGGATCGGTCTGACCTGTGGGCTGGCAACCGCCAGTGTGCTGCTGGGAATGCGACTGTTTACGTTCAGGCCCGCCCTGAACTGAAACCCCGTGCCCGGGTCCTGAGGCTGCCGTTATCCGACTCCCGGGCAGGGACAGGCCCGGGAGTTTCGCTACCGCAGACCAAGCGCCCGGGCATGGTGGTCCAGATGGGCATCGATAAACGAAGCGATAAAGAAGTAACTGTGGTCGTAGCCCCGGCGCATGTGCAGTTGTATCGGGTGATGAACCTTCTCGCAGGCGTCGGCAAGTGCCTCCGGATAGAGCTGCTGTTCCAGGAACTCATCCGCCGTACCCTGATCGACCAGCAGCGGCAGACGCTCCCTGGCTGATGGAATCAGCAGCGATGCGTCCCATTCCTCCCATGCTGACGTGTCCGTACCCAGATAACCTTCAAATGCTTTCCTGCCCCAGGGACAGGCCGAGGGATGGGCGATCGGCGCAAATGCGGACACCGACTGGTAATGTCCCGGGTTCTTCAGGGCAGCGATCAGCGCTCCATGGCCCCCCATTGAGTGCCCGCTGATTGAACGCTTCCCGGTGACTGGCAGGTTGGACTCCACCAATTGCGGAACCTCTTTCACCACATAGTCATACATCCGGTAATGGGGCGCCCAGGGCTGACGGATTGCGTTAACGTAAAATCCGGCACCGGTGCCGAAATCGTAGCTGTCGTCTTCGCCGGGCAGCCCCAGGCCCCGTGGACTGGTGTCCGGACAGACAATCGCCAGGCCCAGTTCGGCGGCGTGTTTCAGGGCCCCTGCCTTCTGCATGAAATTCTGGTCCGTGCAGGTCAGGCCTGACAGCCAGTAAAGCACCGGCACCTTCCGGGAGTCACTGCCAATCGCCGCCGGCGGAAGAAACACGGCAAATTCCATCTCACAGTCCAGTGCTGCGGAGCGGTGCCGGTACCGCCGGTGCTCGCCGTTGAAACAGACATTGGTAGAGATCAGGTCCATGAAAGCCTCATTGTCTGGAAATTGTATTCATCCCGCACAACCCTAGGGACTTTTCGATACTTCAATGCCAAGGTTGGCCTTGGCCAGCTTCGCCAGGATTGCGCTGCGGGTAACGATGCCGATCAGCTTGCCATGATCCGTAACCGGGTAAACCTTGGGTTTGCCAGCGCCAAGATTCTGGGCCAGGTCCACCAGCGACATCTCCCGGGAAATGGACACCGGGTTACGGAACATCACATCATCGACCACGGGATCACCCTCACCGTGATAGTTACTGACCAGCAGGGCGTGAATGCAGTCCTGTTCGGAGATAAAGCCGATCACCTTGCGATGATCATCCACTACCGGCAAACCGGAGACGTGATTGTGCAGGAGCGTTTTTACAACCTTGGTCAAAGGTGTTCCACAACGGATAGGTTCGATGTGGTTGGACATGACATCGGAAGCTGTCAGCGATTCCATGAAGAAACTCCATCTATAAACGGTAAGTTATCGGTGCCGTACCCCTAACCATAGGCAATCCACCGGAAAACTGAAAATTTAACTCAGTTCCCGGCACTTGCCATAGTCTCGAAACTGATTTCGGCAAAGCGGGTCAACAGCGGCTGAGGCAGATCATGCCCCATGCCGTCCATCATTTCCACCCGCGCGTGAGGTATCAGATAGCCAAGTTGTCTGGCCGCCTCCGGGCGCACCAGTGGATCAGCCCTGCCGTGGATAACCGCCACCGGCTGACGGATCCGGCGCGTTGATGATGACAGGCTGCCAGTGGCAAGAATCGCACGGGTCTGGCGCAATATGCCCGCCGGGTGGTAGCTGCGGCGATAGTTGAAAGTGATGCGCTCGCGGAGTTCTTCATCCCGCGGGGGGAACCCCGGGCTCTGGATCAGCTTCCAGAAATCCATCGACCGTTCGACAACCGTTTGCTCATCGTTTCCCCGCTTGCCAGCGCCGGCCAGCCGGACAATCAGCGAAGGTTTTGGCATCGGCAGGCTAGGGCTGTTGGTGGAGGTCATGATCAGGGTGGCGGAACGCACCCGTTCGGGCCAGGTGGCGGCAACAAGCTGGGTAATCATTCCACCCATTGACACCCCCACCAGGTGGCTGCTGGACAGCCCCAGGGCGTCCATGACACCACACACATCAGCCGCCATGTGGTGAAGTGTGTAGGGCGCGGGAATGCTGAGGCCCATGCGCGCCTTTGCCATCACCGTCACCGGGTGGCCTTCAAGCCGGGCCCGCAGGTGGGTCGACAACCCGATGTCACGGTTATCAAAACGGATGACCCGGTAACCTTCCCGGACGTATTGCTCCAGCAGTGCCTCTGGCCATAAGGTCATCTGCGCCCCCAGGCCCATGATAAAGATGACCGGCTCGCCACCGGGGTTGCCACGGGTTTCCACGCAGAAGCTGAGATCGCCAACGTCGAGGTGGAAGGTTTCAGGTTCCGGCGTCAGGGTCTGATTCCCGGCGGTTCCGGTCGCTGTTTGGGTCTGGCTCATGCGATGCTGCTCCCATTGGCTGCTAGCCGCAGGTTAACCCACATGCCGGATTTTTACACCAGAGCCTGCTGTTTAACCCGGCAGGAGCCGATTAAACTCACACCATATTAATGAATAACAAAGTAAGCGGACGGATTAGGGAGCCTCTGAACAAACGACATGGCCGACCCTTGGTTTTGCGGTCGGTTGTCACCATAACTACGTCTATGGTTTTAAAATCACCAAGCGGAGGGATCACTATGAGTTTACGTCTGGGGGATACGGCACCGGATTTCGAGCAGGAATCCAGTGAAGGCACTATCCGGTTTCACGAATGGCTGGGCGATGGCTGGGGCGTCCTGTTTTCCCATCCCGCCGATTTCACCCCGGTGTGCACCACCGAGCTGGGCCTGACGGCCAAGCTCAAGGACGAGTTCGCGAAGCGCAACGTGAAGGCGATTGCCCTGAGTGTGGACGCGGTTGATTCCCACACCCAGTGGATCGAGGACATCAATCAAACCCAGGGCTGCACCGTCAACTTCCCGATCATTGCAGACCAGGACCGTAAGGTGTCCGAGCTGTATGACATGATTCACCCGAACTCAGACAGCAGCCTGACGGTCCGTTCCCTGTTCGTCATCGACCCGAACAAAAAAGTGCGCCTGACCATCACCTATCCGGCAAGCACGGGCCGGAACTTCAACGAGGTTCTGCGAGTGATCGACTCGCTGCAGATGACGGATGACCACAAGGTCGCCACGCCGGGTAACTGGGAGAAGGGGGGAGACGTCGTCATCGTGCCGTCGTTGCAGGATGAAGACGAGATCAGGAAGCGCTTCCCCAAAGGTTACAATGCAGTCAGACCCTACCTGCGGATGACGCCGGATCCATCGGTTAACTGGGGCGGTGAATAATAAAAACCGGGCTTTGGCCCGGTTTTTTTACGTCTCCGACAAAGCGGATCTGTTCAGAATGCCGGAACCACAGAACCTTCGTAGTTATCGAGAATAAACGCTCTGACCTCTTCAGAGTTAAGCGCTTGCGCCAGTTTCTGTACCGCGTCACTGTCCCTGTTGTCGGGACGGGCCACCAGGATATTCACATAGGGTGAGTCAGGGCCTTCAATCACCAGCCAAACCCGAGCCAGACGCCTTGGCAGATCCCCGTATGTGCTTCCGGAACTTACCTCCGCTTGCCAGGTGAACTAGAATATCGAAGGCGCGTTTGGCTCCCTGCACGCCCGGGGTTTTCATTTCCAATTCAGGATGGACGCAACTTTGAGCAAACACACTGGCCCGGCAGCAGGCCCCAGAATGAACTCCACCGACGCCTGGGTAACCTATCTCAGCAAGGTGGAACTCCCGGTTCTGGCCAGCACACTGCGCCGCGTCGGTGAACTCACAGACAACAGCAACAGCACGGTGAACGAACTGGCCGATGTTATTCTCAACGATGCCCAGCTCACCTCCCAGGTACTCCGGCTATCCAACACCGTGTTCTATAATCAGACCCGCATGCAGGTAAGCACCGTCAGCCGTGCAATCACGCTGATTGGCTTTGACTCGGTCAAATCCATGGCCATTTCATCGCTGATTGTGGATTCACTGCTTCAGCGCAATGACCGCACCCAATTGCTGCGATGCCTGGCACTGGCCATCCATGCCGCGGTTCAGGCCAGGTGTTTGCTGCCGAAACGCAACGAGCAGGCGCTGGAAGAGGTATTCATCGGCGCATTACTGATGAACATCGGCGAACTGGCGTTCTGGAGCTGTGACACCGAGCAGGCCGTGGAGCTGGAGCAGGCATTAAGGCTGGATCAGCCGCCGGTGGAAGCGCAGAAAGCGGTGCTGCACACCACGTTTACCGATATCACCCGGGGTCTGGTGGAGGCCTGGTCTCTCGGTCCGTTTATCAAGGATATCGTCTCGGCAGGCAAGGCCAACTCCAAGGGCGCCAGCCTGGTGCGCCACTGTGTGGAAATGGCCAGACTGTCGGAACGCGGCTGGCGGGAAAGCGGCATGGACAAGGCACTGGAGGCCCTGGCGGAAGATATCGGCGAAAACCCGGCGACAGTGCGTGACCAGGTAAAGATCAATGCCGCCGAGGCCGCGAGAGTGGCGGTATCCCTGGGCATTCCGCAGGCAGGCGCCCTGATGCCGGGCAATCGGGATGATCAGGCCACCAGTGTCCAGCAGGCTCCGGAGGTTGATCCCGTCCTGCAGCTTCAGATTTTACGGGATCTGACCCACACCCTGGCGGAACAGCCCGACATTAACGAGGTCTGTCAGCTGGTGATCGAAGGGATTCATCGTGCAGTGGGCATGCAACGAGTTGCTTTGCTGATGATCGACCGCAGCGGGATTGAACTGATTCCCCGCAGGCTGGGCGGAAAAGGCACGGATGCCTGGAAAGATAATTTCGCCATCCGCCGGGATGGCAGTGGTGCCCTGGGGGTGCTTCTGCCCGAGGCAGGCGGCTACATCTACCAGCCGCAACAAACCGGTGAACCCGTAAAGTTCGACCGCTGGCTGGGAAGGGTGCCGGCGCTGGTCGCGCCGATCAGGGCCAAAGGCCGGCTGATCGGCCTGTTCTATGCCGACAACGCCCCAGCCGACTATGTTCCCTCCAGGGATCAGCTGACCGCATTCGCGCATTTTGTCCAGAATGCCCAGCTGTGTCTGACCCTGATGTCAGGACACTGAGCCGGCAGAGTCAGTGCAACGCCCGCATCTGCCGGGGATAGAGCGCCGCGCTGACTTCCGGCTCTTCCAGCATGTCCGCCAGTTCACGATCTACTTCGGTTTCCTCGCCCTCATCTGGCAGCGGCTCAAACAGGGTGTCAAGCCATGAGGTGACCGCAGGCGATTCTTCCCGGCCATAGTCCGTGGACAGCGCCTTGATCCGGCGAAATCCGATGATCCTCTGGTGCTTGGGATCCCGGATCTGCTCGAAGCCACGCCAGTAGATACGGTCACGGGTATGGAGCTGCACAAAGAGCGTATCGATGGGCTCGGCCGGATCTTCACCCCGGCTGTGTTCATCGAACTCGGATTCAGTCTCTGCCGCTTTCGGCGTATCCGGTTGCCCGCTTTCTATAGCAGCCGCCGCAGGTTTCTTGTTGCGAATGGTGGTCCAGGCCGGGTACAGAACTGCCACTGCATCGGCTTCCACATGCTCACGGGCGGCGCGAAGGATCAGTCCCCAGCGGGCCTTGTCGGCATCGGTTTCAAGAGAGTTAATGGGCAGATCGTAGCTTTGTTCACTGGCCAGTACGATCGCCATCATCGGGGCGTCGAGCTCCCCCATGGCTTCGGCCTGCGCTACAGATACCAGTTCGTCGATTGCCATCGGTTGGTTCATACGTCACTCGCCTCCTCGATGCCATCAGGGTCTTGCAGGAGGGAGAATCCTCCTGTCTCACAGCATAGACTGTTCCTGACCCAAAAATAAACGTGAAACTGACATGCATGGATCACAATGCGCGCCGTCGGGTCGTCAACTCAACGATTCCAGCCGCTCATACTGGCCAAACCAGGGGTTGGCTTCCTCAAGCTGAGCCGCCAGTTTCAGCAACTCGCCCTCGGCACCGTGGGGCGCGCCGAACTGGACACCCACCGGCAGGCCTCCGGCAGTCCAGTTCAGCGGCACCGACATGGCCGGTGTGCCTGTCAGGTTCGCTAACTGGGTAAATGGGGTTCTTGCCAGACTTTCCAAGGTCAACTGCTCCACCTTGCCGCTGAGGTGCACGATTTTTCCCGCATTCAGTTTCAGCATCAACCTTGCAACGACCTGCAGGTGAGCCGGAGTGTCCAGCTCTCCGATCTTTGCCGGCATCTGCCCCCCGGTCGGACACAGATACATGTCATAGGTTTCGAAATAGGCGCCCAATGCCCGGGAAAAGTCATTCCACTGCTGCCGGCGCCTGATGTATTCCGGCAGCGGCAAGGTCCGGCCAAGCATGGCGAGCAGGCGGGTATCCAGCTCGAAATCCCGGTCACGGGCACCCAGCTCGGATTTGGCATAGTCCATCAGGGTGGATACCTCGCCGAGGTAAAGCGCCAGATAACAGCGGGCCAGCGCCATGCCATCGAAATCCGGCCGGGCGTATTCCACCGAATGACCAAGGCCTTCCAGCAGGAGCGCAGTATCTTCAACGGCATCGACACATTCCGGTGCCACCCCGGTGTTGTAGGGTGAAGTGGTAAAAACGCCGATCCGCAGGGGTCTGGGAGGCTGTTGCATCAGCTCGGTGAAGGGTGCAACCGGTTGCGGAATCACATACGGATCGCCGGTCGCCGGTCCCGCCAGAACGTCCAGCATGGCAGCACTGTCACGGACGGTGCGAGTGACAACATGATCCGTAGACGCACCGGTCCAGGCCTCGCCGGCAAATGGCCCCGAGGAAATCCGCCCGCGGGAAGGTTTCAGCCCGAACAACCCGCAGTAGGCCGCCGGAATACGGATAGAGCCACCGCCATCGTTAGCGCCCGCCATGGGCACGATACCGGCGGCCACCGCAGCGCCAGAGCCACCACTGGAGCCGCCGGGCGTACGTTCAGGATCCCAGGGGTTGCGGGTTGGTCCCCAGAGCTCCGGTTCGGTCACACCCTTCAGGCCGAATTCCGGCGTCGTCGTGCGGCCGAGAATAACCAGCCCGCCTGCACGCGCACGGCGGACAAACTCCGAGTCCTGGCCGGCAATGTTGTTCTTCAGGCCACGGCTGCCACTGGTGCAGGGGTGGCCCTGTTGTTGCTGGGACAAATCTTTAAGCAGCATTGGTACGCCACAGAAGGTACCATCAGCGGTAAAGGACTGTTTTTGTGCATCCGTGAACTGGGGGTAACAGATGGCATTCAACCGGTCGTCAACCGACACGGCACGGTCAATGGCCGCGTCACATACCTCACGTGCAGTGACTTCCTTGCGGCGGATCAGGTCGGCAAGGGCAACGGCGTCGAATCGAAGGTATTCGGATTGCTTCATGAGGAATTCCATTTGCTGTGTGGCTGCCGTCGGGGCTCTGCTCGGCATTATTGCACCGATTGCAAATGCCGGTGAACCTCCCGAGCCGCAGAAAGACTGGGTAACCATTGTCCGTGACTCGCCTTACCGGGTCAGTCAGGGCGTCTACCAGAATATGACGACCATCCGCCGCTGGGTGTTGAAAGAGCGCGGCTTCTGCTCAAGCCAGGATCGCCACATCCTGTTTGATCGTCGGGGCGAGTTCCTTGGTTACATTGACGATGGCGCCACCCGCGAGGCCACCCAGGCGCGGCTCAATGAAACAAGGGCGTCGTTTGCCGCCAGCGGCAAAGTTGAAAGCTGGGCCAGCGGCAGCCTCGAAAACACCGGTTATCCGTTTGCGTTATCGTGCCGGCAGCCCCATGTCGACCTGGCTGCTGCGGTTGACCGCTATCTTGGCCGGACCGAATCAGACCGCCTGTGGGGAACCTGGGATGACCTCAGCTTCGCTTCCCGCGAACAGCCGCGCTCACTGCACGAGGCATTGCTTTACGTTTATCAGACACGCATCAGCCAGCAACGCCTGAATCTGCCTGCCACATTGCCGGGATACCTTGGCGGCCAGGTACTGATCGAAAGCAGTGGCCAGGCCCACGCGCACTCCCGAGCCAATGCCAAAGGCATTCTGCAATTATCGCCTTCTGCCCTGAATGACTGCCGTATCAAGCCCGCTAACCATTGGCACCGGCTGGCTCAGGTGGACTGCGCCCTGAAACTGATGCAGCAGAACGCCCGCAATCTTCAGCCGGCGTTCAAGGCCCAGTTCGGCCATCTGCCTGCCGACAAACAGGACCGGCTTTTCACCCTGCTGCTGGTGCAGGCCTACCACGGTGGCGTGGGCAGAGTCATTTCATTGCTGAACGATGAACAGCTCTCGCAACCTGCTGACTATTTTGCCCGCGAACATGAAGATTTCAGCGCCGGCGACATTCTGTTCGGCATGATTTTTCACAATCTCGGGCGGGACCGGCTCGGGTTGGCGTCCCTGTATTATGTCGCTGATGTGCAATTGGCAACGGAAGCCCTCTGTAGCAAAGCTGCTCTGGCAGCCGAGCCGTTCTGCAGTTAACGGATGATGGAACTTTTCAGTCTTCCTGACAGCCTGAGTCCGGCCCTTGCCATCGGGCTGATGCTGACCTCCGTGCTTACCTCCATGATCACCGCCAGTCTGGGGGCTGGTGGTGGTCTGTTACTGCTGGTGCTGATGGCCCTGTGGATTCCCCCGGCAGCGATCATTCCGGTCCACGGCATGATCCAGCTCGGCTCCAATGCCGGCCGGGCAACCCTGACCTGGCGCCATACCGACTGGCGGGCCATTGCCGCGTTTGCCCCGGGGGTTGTGGTCGGGGCCGGCATCGGCGCCTGGCTGTTACTGGATCTCCCCGAGCATCTCTGGCAACTGACCATCGCTGGCTTCGTGCTCTATCTGTGCTGGGGGCCGGCGTTGCCTAAAGGCGTATTCGGGCACGGGGGAATTTTCGTCGCCTCGGCATCGACCAGTTTCATCAGCCTTTTCGTGGGCGCCACCGGCCCACTGGTCGCGGCCTTTATCAAGCAGATGCACGAGGACCGTTTTAAAACCGTGGCCACTTTCGCCACCGCCATGAGCCTGCAGCACGCGCCCAAGGCCCTGGTATTCGGCCTGGCAGGCTTTGTATTCCACGAATGGCTGCTTTTTATTCTGGGCATGATCGCATTCGGCTTTGCCGGTACCTGGATCGGCCTGCATGTTCTGAGAAACCTGCAGAACCGCCATTTCCGGCTTATTTTCAACATTGTCCTGACGCTGCTGGCACTCCGGTTGTTGTGGCAGGCAGGGCAGTCAATGCTGGGGTAACCGTTACTGAGCCTGCTACTGCAGGGCCTGTTGCACTGACCGGGCGCCGGCAACAGGCACAGGCTATCCCGAGTGAATCACCTCACCCTTGCGCCAGAGCCGCCACTCGCCCGGCTGGTAGATATCCCATTGCTCATCAGAGGTTAAAGGCTCGGTGACAATCACACTGACGATGTCGTCAGCTGTGGTTTCGGACTCAAAATCCACTGTTACATCCGCATCTTTAAGGCGGGCGGGGCCAAAGGGCGCGCGACGGGTAATACTGGCCATTTTGGTCGTGCAATAGGTAAACAGCCAGTCGCCATTGCTCAGCAGCAGATTGAAGATGCCCTGGCACGCATAGGCCCGGGACAAACGGACCAGGCTTTGCACCAGCTGATCGCGAGGGGTGTCCCGGTTAAAGTGACTGCGCAGGTGGTTGAGGATATCGCAGAACAATGCTTCGCTGTCGGTGGTGCCCACGGGTTCATAGAAACCGGGCGGGCACCGGAAGCTGGCGAGCTGGCCGTTATGGGCAAACACCCAGTACTGTCCCCAGAGTTCGCGGATAAAGGGATGGGTGTTGGCGAGGCAGACCTGTCCGACATTGGCCTGGCGGATATGACAGACCGCCACTTCGCTTTTGATCGGCTGGCTCTGTACAACCTCCGCCAGACGCGAGCTGGCGCTGGCATCAGCGTCATGGAAACTGCGCACACCCTTACCTTCGTAGAAGGATATGCCCCAACCGTCCTTGTGCGGGCCGGTTTGGCCACCGCGACGGGTCAGGCCGGTGAAACTGAAACAAAGATCTGTTGGAGTGTTGGCACTCATGGCCAGCAGTTCACACACGATAATTCCGGTCCCTGGTCAAAACCTGTTGATGAAAGCATAGCGAATTCAGACCGGCACTGCAGGCTCCGGCGGGAATATGATTCATCTGCAAATAGCAGGTTGGGCTGGTAGCTTCAAATGACGTATTCTGCCAACCATGATGAAACCCACCTCCCATTCCCGCCAGCTTGGCGAACTGATGTGCAGCGTAACCGAGCAGGTGCTCTGGTCGCCCGCGCTGAATCCACTGGTTTGTCGGGTTGGCTCAGGGCAGGCAACCTACCACCGGTTCGACTACCAGTCGCGTCAGCATCAGATCACCTACGGCGCGCGAATGATTGCGGCCAAGCACCGGCCGGAAACCGCCAGCGGCTGGTTGTCTGTCCGGGAAATCCAGCAGCGCGGTTATTTCAACGGGCAGCTCAGCCCGCTGAACCTGCTGGCCCACACCTGTTGCCATGAATTTGCGCACCTGTTGCAACACAGTGCCGGCCAGCGCTACCGCGGGTCGGTGCATAACCGGCATTTCTACCGGATTCTTGACGAACTGCACAGCGTTGGCCAGGCCGAAGAAGTCAGATGCGCATTACGGGACCAGGTTCGCAACCAGGGGCTTGAATTATCGACCAGAGCCTTCGTGCCGGTAGAAAGCTCAGCAGAACTGAGCCACTGGCAGCCCGGCGACACGGTAAGCTTTGGCACCCGGCAAAGAGAGATCCAGGGGCGGATCGTCCGCGTCAACCGCAAGAGCTGCACCGTCGATGGTACAGGGCTATCAAAAGGCATGCGTTACCGGGTGCCCGCGCAGATGCTCAGGCGGGTTAAAGAACCCGCCTAGTCCCCAGAGGCCCCGGTCCCTACTTCAATGCCGACGCCATGGCGAGAAGTGCCCGGGCAGTCTCCGGCAGTTTTTTGCCCTGATCCATTGCCAGTTTTCTCAGTGCCCGATGGGCCTCATCGTTGTTAATCCGGCGATGTTTCATCAGCAACAGAACGGCTTTTTCCTGGACTTTCCGGTCTTCCAGCGCTTCCCGTGCGCTTTGAAGCTCGCTGCTCATCTGCTGCAACCGGCGGGTCTGCTCCTGAACAAGATCAAGCACGGACCGGCCGAAGTGCTGGCTGATGGCGCTGGCGGAGAAGGCACCCGCGGCCGGGCTTGCTGGATTTGCTGGATTTTCTGTATCTGCCGCACTGGCTGCGTTGGCTTCAGTGGCCGACTCGCACACCACCAGCACGGGCGGTTGAGTCATCTTCCGGGCATCGAGCGAAGCGATCAGGGCTTCCTGATGAGCAAGAGAGTTGCGGGCGTCGGCAAAGCGCTCAACGCAGCGGGAATGAAAACAGCCCTCAACCGATTCTTCGACTTTTTTCAGGCCATCAATACGTTCCGTCATCAGCATGAACCACTTTTCTGCCAGCGCCGGTTCCTTTGAGACCGAGGGCCCGACAGAAGACGCAAGACGGCGGAGCCGGGCAATTTCCAGCTCCCGGTCATGGGCCAGGAGTTCCTGCCAGAGGCTCATGGAATCCGGGTCGGCAAAGTCGGTAAAGACTTCGAAACAGCGTTCCTGCGCCTCGAAAAGGTGCACCATGCGCCGGGAAAGCGCGGCATCGAAGTGCCCGGCGGAAAATCCGGCCGACCCGGCAGCCCGTTCCTGACCACACAGCTCCTTTCCGTTCATCAGGTGGACCATGGCCACCAGCACCCCTGCAATCGTGGGGTCTACCGCGGTATCGGCGGCTTCAAATACCACGGCGATCAGGTTGTGGACCAGACGGCTGTATTCTTCCATGGCCGCTACAGCGGTGATTGTCCGGGCAGACACAGCCTGCCTCAGTTCGTCCAGGCCATCCAGGCTGTAGAGCGCACATGCTATCTGGTTCAGCAGCTGACTGCTGACCGGGTGTTCGGTCAAATCCCGGTGAATTTCAGTGAGCGCCTGCCCGAATTCCGTTTTCAGGCGGTCAGACTCCGCAATCAGGTCCTGCCTTTCGCCGGCGAATTTTCGACCGGCCGAGCCCAGAAAAACGTTGGAAGCCCCACGTTCCCGCTGCAGCCCGTGGACCAGATTGCTGATGCACTGCACCAGCCTGCCCATCTGCAGGAAGTACTGGAGACTCTTCAGTTCACAGGTCTTTGACGCAATCAGATAATCTCCGGCACTGGGTAGCTCGGGAGTGGAATCGGGCCTGGTAGTCATGGCGATACTCCGGGACAAGGTCAGCCTTGGATTTATCCTCGCGGCCGACCGACTCAACAGATGGTTTGAGCGAGCAATTACCGCGCCAGCCGGGGACAGCCCCAAAGCCGTGCAATCTGCCCCTGAACAGGGCGTAAAACCCCGGATTTCTGGCACCAGAAATCCGGAGAAACTCCGTAAATGCATGATTTTTCGAAAGCCTGAGAATATGGCATGAAGATCGCTTTATCTGTTTCAAGGATGAATCTCCCCGGCTACGGAACAGGCCGGACCATCAGATCATTGTTGTTGGCATTGGCGCCGGACCAGTTATTTCCCTCGGGAACTGATTGCTCCGGCTTTTTTAGTTGTCCGGGAGGCAGAGCGGCATGAGCAAAAAAAATCTGATCGTGGTCGGTAATGGCATGGTCGGCCACCATTTTCTGGAAAGAATGGTGGACACGCCTGCGGTCTCCGACTTCGACATCAAAGTTTTCGGCGAGGAGAAAATGCTGGCCTATGACCGGGTTCACCTGTCTGAATATTTCAGTGGCGCCAGCCACAGTGACCTGGCCATGGGCACCGCTGAATGGTACGCCGAACACCGGATTGACCTGCACCTGGACGAAGGAGTCACCGCTATCGACCGGGATCGTCAACTGGTGATAACACCGCAGGGCGAATACCCCTACGACAAACTGGTGATGGCCACCGGCTCCTATCCGTTTGTGCCACCCATCAAGGGAAACGAGCACCCTAACTGCCTGGTCTACCGGACTCTGGAGGATCTGGACAGCATCCGCGCCAGCGCAGAGGGTGTCAAAACCGGCGTCGTGGTCGGCGGCGGCCTGCTGGGTCTGGAAGCGGCCAATGCCCTGAAGAGTCTGGGGCTTGAGGCCCATGTGGTGGAATTTGCCCCCCGCCTGATGCCGGTTCAGCTCGACAGTGACGGTGGTGCCCTGCTGAAACATAAAATCGAGGAGCTGGGCGTGCAGGTTCACACCGAAAAAGCCACCAGTGAAATCGTCGAGGGCGAAGACGCCCGCCTGCGGATGAACTTCAGTGACGACAGCCATCTGGAGGCCGACCTGATCGTCTTCTCCGCCGGTATTCGCCCCCGGGACGCACTGGCCCGCAAGTGCGGCCTGGCCATTGGCGAACGCGGCGGCATTGTGATCAACGATCAGTGCACCACCTCGGACCCGAACATTCACGCCATCGGCGAGTGTGCCCTGTGGAGCGAAAAGATCTTCGGCCTGGTCTCCCCCGGCTACACCATGGCCCGCATCATGGCCGCGGTACTGAACGGTGACAGGGACGCCGCCTTTACCGGTGCCGACATGAGCACCAAACTCAAGCTGCTGGGTGTCGACGTCGGCTCCATCGGCGATGCCCACGGCCAGACCCCGGGCGCCAGAAGTATCCGCTTCAACGATGAGCAGGCCGGTCACTACCGCCGCATGGTGGTTAGCGAAGACGGCAGGAAGTTGCTGGGTGCCATTCTGGTCGGCGACAACGGGCCCTACGATACCCTGCTGCAGTACACCCTGAACGGGATTGAGCTGCCGCAAAGCCCGGAAACGCTGATTCTGCCGGAAACCGAAGTCGGTGCCCCCGCACTCGGCCCGGATGCGCTGCCGGAAACCGCCTCGATCTGTTCCTGCCACAATGTCAGCAAAGGCGACATCTGCGGTGTTATCGATGCCGGCTGTTCTGACCTGGGCGCGGTAAAGGCTGAAACCAAAGCCAGTACCGGTTGCGGTGGCTGCGCCGCGCTGCTGAAAACCGTGGTCGACAGCGAACTGGAAAAGCGCGGCGTGGAAGTCAGCAAGGACATCTGTGAACACTTCCCCTACAGCCGGCAGGAGCTGTTTCATCTGGTCAGGGTGAACGGCATCCGCACCTTCCGGACCCTGATCCGCGACCATGGCAGGGGCCACGGCTGCGATATCTGCAAGCCCGCCGTCGGCTCCATTCTGGCTAGCTGCTGGAACGAACACGTTCTGGCCACCGACCATGTGCCGCTGCAGGACACCAATGACACCTTCATGGCCAACATGCAGAAAAACGGCACCTATTCCATTGTGCCCCGGGTCCCCGGTGGCGAGATCACGCCAGACAAACTGATTGTGCTGGGCCAGGTGGCCAAGGAGTACAACCTGTACAGCAAGATCACCGGCGCCCAGCGTATTGATTTGTTCGGCGCCACCCTGAGCCAGTTGCCGGAGATCTGGGAAAAGCTGATCGCCGCTGGTTTCGAAACCGGTCACGCCTACGGCAAGGCCCTGCGCACCGTGAAATCCTGCGTCGGCAACACCTGGTGCCGCTACGGCGTTCAGGACAGCGTGGGCATGGCGATTCATCTTGAGGACCGCTACAAGGGTCTGCGTGCGCCTCACAAGATCAAATTTGCGGTATCCGGCTGCACCCGCGAGTGTGCGGAAGCCCAGAGCAAGGACATCGGGGTTATTGCCACCGAGAACGGCTGGAACCTGTATGTCTGCGGCAACGGCGGCATGCGCCCGCGCCACGGCGACCTGTTT
>Ga0209938_1000259_pt1 | contig 28871 bp, 25 predicted proteins | sample SalPonR2_C_D1_MG_FD_185708 | JGI IMG/M metagenome (GOLD analysis project Ga0209938, IMG submission 185708) | Salt pond soil microbial communities from South San Francisco under conditions of wetland restoration - Salt Pond MetaG R2_C_D1_MG... ... | reverse complement strand
GACCATTGTCGGGCAGGTTGACAGTCAGGCCGTCTCACCGCCAACACTGGTAATCATCGGCCATGTTGTAGCGCTGAGAAGCCGCCTCGACTGGTTTGCCAGCGTGCCGTTGCAACCGTAGGCAGGGCTTACCAAGCTGAAAGAAAGTAGGCGGACACGTCTATTCAGGACACGCCGTGGATACATCCATGTAGGCTCGGATGCAGCATCCCTGCTGCATACGGTCCTGAATAGACGTGTCCGCCTACTTTCCTACTCAAGTTAGTAAACAGGGCGGCTTTATGCCCTGCGCTTGGGCAACACGTCCTTCAGTTTTTCACGCATCTCGCGCAGCGCCTTCTCCGTGGTTTCCCAGTCAATACAGGCATCAGTGACGGAAACGCCGTATTTCAGGTCGTCGAGGTTTGCCGGAATTGACTGGTTACCCCAGTTCAGATGGCTTTCCACCATCAGGCCCTGAATGGACTGATTGCCCTCAAGGATCTGATGGGCAATATCCTGGATCACCAGCGGCTGAATGGCGGGATCCTTGCTGGAATTGGCGTGGCTGCAGTCCACCATAATGGACTGACGCAGACTGGCCTTTTCCAGTGCCCGCTCGCACAGGGCAACGCTGACCGAATCGTAATTGGGCTTGCCGCCTCCGCCGCGCAGAACCACATGGCCGTAGTTATTGCCCCGGGTACGGATGATGGCTACCTGTCCCTGCTGGTTGATGCCCAGAAAGCTGTGGGGGTGGGAGACCGACTTCATGGCATTAACGGCCACATCCAGACTGCCGTCGGTGCCATTCTTGAAGCCGATGGCCATGGACAGGCCGCTGCTCATTTCCCGGTGAGTCTGGGATTCCGTTGTTCGGGCACCAATCGCTGACCAGGAAATGGTGTCCTGCAGGTATTGCGGCGAAATCGGATCAAGTGCTTCTGTGGCCGTTGGCAGGCCCAGCTCGGAAATATCCAGCAGCAGTCTGCGACCAATGTGAAGGCCCTGCTCGATATCGAAGGTATCGTTCAGGTGCGGGTCGTTGATCAGACCTTTCCAGCCCACCGTTGTGCGGGGCTTCTCGAAATAAACGCGCATTACAATCAGCAGGGTATCGCTTACTTCGTCGGCGAGCTTTCTGAGCCTACCGGCGTATTCGCGGGCGGCATCAACGTCGTGGATAGAGCAGGGCCCGACCACAATGAACAGCCGGTGGTCCTTGCCATCCATAATGTCGTAGATCGCCTGGCGACCCTGTTCCACGGTCTGTGCGGCTTTTTCCGACAGCGGTAATTCCTGTTTGAGCGCCTCAGGTGTGATCAGTTGTTCCTGACTCGCCACGTTCACATTCTCTAGTCTGGTGCCCGACATGTTTGTAATATCCCTGATTCTGACCGTTGCCATCGGGGATGGTGCATAACCGGGTCCGGCAACTGTCCGGTACAATTTACCGGAACCCCGAGGCATGAAATCTGGTTAGGCGGGGTAAGCTTGTGGCGTACCCCTGCGAGCTGGTTATACTGCGTTATTTACCGAACCTTTTCAACGCTTCTGACACGCGGAGAATGGATGCAGCAAGGCAGGCGGAACAAACGCGAATTACTGTCGCTGGAACAGGCTACAAAACGGATTGGTGACGTGCTGTCAGGTATCCGGGTGCCTGACCTCCCGTATCCGGTCGGCAAGCCTGAAAAAGACGCCATCAGTGACTGGACGCCTCTGCTTTTGTCCTGCTGGACAGAACAGCGGGATGAGCCGGTCAGTCATGTTATCCGTTCGGTTTCGCTGACCTGGTCGGTCCGTCAGGTCAATGCGGCCTATGTGGCTGACCGCATAATGGACCTTTTCCTAACTGCCAGTGGCCTGCATCCGGAACTGGCCAAGCGTCTTGCGCGACTGCGCTTTTTCCTGGCCTGGCGGATGAACCGGGAAGGCGGCGATGTGTTCAATGACACCCTGCTGGGCTGGCTCGACAGTTTTCAGGACCACCGCGGCTGGAGCGCCAATGGTGGGCGTTCGTCACGGATCCTGCCGGACCAGCTTGATACCTTCACTGTCAAGGTGAGCGACAGCTTCGAGTCTGGTGATATTGAACCGGTTATGGCCTTTTGCCGGCAGTGGCAGCAGGATGCCGAAAAACGGGAACAGCAGAGCGGGCGCCTGCGGGAAAGATTACTGCAAACGGAACAGGGCGCTGCCCGTCAGCGCCGCGCCGAGCACACAGCCCGGGCACTGATCGGTCGCGCGATGACGGGGCGGGAGTTGCCCGTGCCCATTGTCCAGTTCGTGATGAATAACTGGTTGCCGTTGCTGAAACAGATCATCTGGCAGGAAGGTGTGGACGGCACAAACTGGCGCCACGGCACAAAATTGCTGGAATGGCTGGTCTGGATCGGTGACCCGAATCTGTCCGACACGGACCAGGACCGGCTGTACACCGTTGGCGAACAGATTGGTGACCGCATTATTGATCTCTGGAGCCGGGTACAAAAGGACCCGCTGCCGGAGGCCGCAGTAGCCGGTATCCAGTCGACCATTATTCAGCGGCTGCGGGGTGAAACACCTGAACTGGTTTGCGCCTTGCCGCCCCCGGACAGATTTTCCTGGGATACCTCCTGGCTGGCTCTGGAGCCAGTGCCAGCGGAGCAGTACCAGGATTTTCAGCGCAAGTGGTATGTCGAAGGCGAGGGGGCAAAAGAACAGCGGCGGTTTTTCCTCGCCCTGCTTGAAGACACCCGGGAGGTGCTCTGGACCAACGGCGCCGGCGTGAAACTCGGGATTTCACCCTGGGCCCGGTTCAGGGCTGATCTTGAGCGTGATCTTCTGCGGCGGTTACCACCGATTATGCCGTTTGGCGAGGCTCTGGCCGGGACCGTAACCGTGTTGTCTGCGGCCCTTGAGCGCCAGGTTCAGCAGCGCCGGAAAGCGGCTGAGGACGCCAGGCTGCGAGCGGCGACATTGCGCAGGGAGAAAGCACAGGCTGAGCAGAAGCGGGCCGAAGAGCAGGCTCACAGAGACGCCGAAAAGGAAGAACAGCGCCTTGCAGCAGAAGCCCGCCTGCAGGCTGATGAGGAGGCGACAGCGCGCCGCCTGGTCGAGGGCATCAAGCTGGGTGGCTGGATTGTGATTGAAAACTGCAATTCCCCTGAAGAGCCCCGGCGACTGAAGCTTGCGATACGGATTAATGCCTCGCGCAAGCTGGTGTTCGTTGACAGGCTGGGACTGAACCGCCGTGAATTTATCGAGGATGCGCTGATCAGGGAAGTGGTCGCCGGCAATGTCAGGGTGCTTGGTGCATCGGCGGAATTTGATGACACCCTGTCACGGGTTGTCGGTCGCATTCGGGTTGGAAAAAGCTAACAGGACCCTTCAGGGGCGGGAAAGGCTATGAACGATATCGACTACAGCTTCGGCAACGATGATCCCCCGGAGTCCGGTGACAACCGTTCAGAATTCAGGTTGGCTGGCAGCACCCAGGTCAGGCTGGAACTGGAATCCTCTGAGCCGGACAACAGCGATGGTTCCGGAGGCAGAATCCTGGTTGCACGAACCCGGGATCTGTCGGCCCAGGGCCTGAGTGTGACCACCCGGGAGCCGCTGATGCCAACTGCACTGCTCAGGGCCTGGATCCGGCTGGATGGGGAACCGGAGACGTTCCAGCTTACGGTGGATGTGGTCTGGTGCCAACCAGCTTCCCCGGGGGAATGGCTGGTCGGCCTCAGTATTCAGGACTCGGATGACACCTCCTGCCTGGAGTGGGCCGAAGCAGTGGCTAGGGTCATGTCCGTGGAGTGAATTACTCCTCCAGCTCACCCATGCCGGTGATGTTGAAACCACCGTCGACGTACATGATCTCACCGGTGATGCCACTGGCCATGTCCGAGCACAGGAAAGCCGCTGCGTTGCCGACTTCCTCGGTGGTCACATTGCGGCGCAAGGGCGCACGCCGGGCATTTTCCGCAAGCATCTTGCGGAAGCTCTTGATACCGGATGCCGCCAGGGTTCTGATCGGACCTGCAGAAATCGCATTGACCCGGATGCCCTCCCGGCCAAGGCTGCCAGCCATGTAGCGGACGTTGGCTTCCAGCGATGCTTTGGCAAGCCCCATCACGTTATAGTTCTGCAGCACTTTTTCGGCTCCGAGGTAGCTGAGGGTCAGCAGAGAGCTGTTTTCATGCAACATTGACTTGCCGGCCTTCGCCAGCGCCACGAAGCTGTAGGAACTGATATCGTGGGCAATCCTGAAACCCTCACGGGTGGTCACATCCACATAGTTGCCGTCAAGCTGGTCACCCGGGGCAAAACCGACCGAATGCACAATGATATCGATGTTGTCCCAGTGTTTGTTCAGCTCGGTAAACAGGTTTTCAATTTCATCATCACTGGCCACATCGCAGGGGAAAATGAGTTCGCTGCCCCAGCCCTCGGCAAACTGTGCGACGCGGGGCTTAAGCTTTTCATTCTGGTAAGTGAGCGCCAGTTCGGCGCCTTGCTGATGAAATGCTTCGGCGATGCCATGGGCAATGGAAAGTTTGCTGGCAACGCCAACAATCAAGGCCCGTTTGCCGCTGAGTAACCCCATAATGATTCTCCCTCTAGTGCAGTTCAGGGCATTATCCCTGAACCGGTTTCTGGTAAGTAACGCTCAATTGGTCGTAGTTCATAATCTTTGCTGTCGCAAGCGTAAAGGGCTTTCCAGAACACGCTGTGAATACGTCCCTGTGCGCTTACTCTTCATACCTAGCTATAAAACAGCGCCGCGCTCAGCAGCTCTCTGGTGTATTCGTGCTTTGGCCTCAGGAAAATATCCGAGGCATCCCCGTATTCGACGATACGGCCGTTTTTGAGCACCAGCAGCTTATGACTGAGCGCCCGCACGACGGCCAGGTCATGGCTGATAAACACATAGCTTAGACCATATTTGTCCTGCAGATCCCGCAGCAGGTTAATAACCTGTTTCTGGACCGTGCGGTCGAGCGCCGAGGTGGGCTCGTCGAGGATGATCAGTTCCGGCTGCAGCACCAGGGCGCGGGCAATGGCGATACGCTGGCGCTGGCCGCCGGAGAATTCGTGGGGATAACGGTGCCGGGCCTCCGGGTCCAGCCCCACGTCGGTCAGGGCCTGAATGACCAGTCGGTCCTGTTCTTCCGGCGTTGCCGGCAGGTGAATCTCCAGGCCTTCCCGTACAATTTCAGCCACCGACATGCGCGGGCTCAGGCTGCCGAAAGGGTCCTGAAACACGATCTGGATCTGGCGCCGGCAGGAGCGGAACTGTTTCTGGTTCAGCGGCCCCAGTTCCTTGCCTGACAGGCGGATGGAGCCGGTGCAGGGGGTGAGTTTCAGCAGCGCGTGGCCGATGGTGGTTTTGCCGCTGCCGCTTTCGCCGACAATACCCAGGGTTTCGCCGCGATTCAGGGCAAAGCTGGTTTTATCAACGGCCTGGAACCAGGCTTTGGGTCTGCCAAACAGTGAGCGTCTGGTGGTGAACCGGACATCGAGATCTTTTACTTCCAGCAGCGGCTCCTGCTTGATATGAGTCACGGCGGGTGAAGCGGGCGGCTCGGCATCCAGAAGTTTACGGGTGTAGGGATGTTGTGGGCTCTGGAACAGCGTTTCGGTAGCAGCGGTTTCAACCACTTTACCCTTTTCCATCACCACCACCTGATCAGCGTAGCGGCGCACAATGGACAGGTCGTGAGTAATCAGCAGGATGGCCATGCCCAGTTTCTGCTGCAGATCCCGCAGCAGTTCCAGCACCTGTTTCTGGACGGTCACATCCAGCGCCGTGGTGGGTTCATCGGCAATCAGCAGATCCGGTTCGTTGGCCAGGGCCATGGCAATCATTACCCGTTGCTTCTGGCCCCCGGAAAGCTGATGGGGATAGCTTGCCAGGCGTTTTTCCGGCTCCGGTATCCCCACCAGTTCAAGGAGTTCAATGCAGCGCTTGCGGGCCTGGGCGTCTCTCAGGCCGCGGTGAAGAGCCAGGGTCTCGCTGATCTGCTTCTCGACCGTGTGAAGCGGATTCAGGGAGGTCATGGGCTCCTGAAAAATCATGCTGATTTTCTGGCCGCGAATCTGCCTCAGGCGTCTGGCGCTGATCGACAGCATGTTTTCGCCCCGGAAATCGATGCTGCCGGTGGGGTAGCCGGCATGACGCTCATCGAGCAATCGCAGGACAGACAGCGCCGATACCGATTTACCGGAGCCACTTTCACCGACCAGGGCAAGGGTCTGGCTTTCACTGATGGCAAACGACAGCCCGTCTACGGCCCTGACCGTGCCGTCAAAGGTGATCGACAGATTGTTAACTTGCAGCAATGGCGACATATCAGTTCTTTCTCGGGTCAAAGGCATCGCGGACGGCTTCTCCGACAAAGACCAGCAGTGTCAGCATGATCGACAGCGACACGAATGCGGAGATACCCAGCCAGGGAGCGTGCAGGTTGGCCTTGCCCTGGGCGATCAGTTCGCCCAGCGAGGGCGAGCCTGAGGGCAGACCAAACCCGAGGAAATCCAGTGAGGTCAGGCCGGTGATCGCGCCGGTCAGGATAAACGGCAGAAACGTCAGGGTGGCGACCATGGCGTTGGGCAGAATGTGCCGGAACATGATTTTGCGGTTACCCAGGCCCAGGGCGCGGGCGGCCTTCACATACTCGAAGTTGCGCGCCCGCAGGAATTCCGCCCGGACCACATCCACCAGCCCCATCCAGCTGAACAGCAGCATGATGCCCAGCAGCCACCAGAAATTGGGCTGGACAATGCTGGAAAGGATAATCAACAGGAACAGCACGGGCAGGCCGGACCAGATCTCGATAAACCGCTGTCCGATAAGATCCACCTTGCCGCCGTAAAACCCCTGAATCGCGCCGACGACCACGCCCACAATGCAGCTCAGGATGGTGAGAATCAGGCCGAAAAGCACTGAAATACGAAAGCCGTAAATAACCCGTGCGGCCACATCCCGGCCCTGGTCGTCTGTGCCGATCCAGTTCACCGCGCTGGGCGGAGCCGGTGAGGGCACGTCCAGATCGTAATTGGTGGTGTTGTAACTGAAGCGGATGGGGGGCCAGATCATCCAGCCGTCCGCCTCGATGGCGTCTGATACGAAGGAATCCCGGTAATCGGCCTCGGTGGGCAGGAAGCCGCCAAAGGTTTCTTCGGACACCTTTTCAACCACGGGAAAATACAGCTCATCCTGATAGGACACGACCAGGGGTTTGTCGTTGGCAATCAGTTCGGCACACAGTGACAGGCCGAATAGCGCCAGAAATACCCACAGCGACCAGAATCCGCGCCGGTTGTTGCGAAAATTCCGCAGGCGGCGCTGCTGGATCGGGGTCAGGGTCATGCACCCTCCCGGCTTTCAAAATCAATGCGCGGGTCTACCAGCACATAGGTGATGTCGCTGATCAGCTTCAGCACCAGACCCATCAGGGTGAAAATGTAAAGGGTGCCGAAGACCACCGGGTAGTCCCGGTTCAGCGCTGCCTCAAAACCCAGGAGGCCGAGGCCGTCCAGGGAGAAAATAACTTCGATCAGCAGCGAACCGGTAAAAAACAGCGACACCAGAACACCCGGAAGGCTGGCGATCACAATCAGCATGGCGTTGCGGAAGACATGCCCGTACAGCACCTGCTTTTCTTCCAGGCCCTTGGCGCGGGCAGTCACCACATACTGCTTACCGATCTCGTCCAGAAACGAGTTTTTGGTCAGCAGTGTCAGGGTGGCAAAGCCACCAATGACGTTGGCGGTTACCGGCAGCGCCAGGTGCCAGAAGTAGTCACCGATCTGCTGGTACCAGGTCATCTCGTCAAAATTGGATGAGGTCAGGCCCCGGAGGGGAAACCAGTCGAAATAACTGCCACCGGCAAACAGCACGATCAGCAGGATGGCGAACAGGAAACCCGGAATGGCGTAGCCGATGACGATGGCGGAACTGGTCCAGACATCAAAGCGGGACCCGTCCGAGACCGCTTTGCGCACACCCAGTGGAATGGAAATGAGATAGATGATCAGTGTTGACCACAGCCCCAGCGAGATGGAAACCGGCATCTTGTCGACGATCAGTTCCAGGACCGTGCGCTGGCGATAGAAGGATTCGCCAAAATCAAAGGTAGCGTAGTCCCCGAGCATTTTCAGAAAACGTTCGTGGGCGGGCCTGTCAAAACCGTACATCTCTTCGATTTCTTTCAGCAGTTCCGGCGGTAGCCCTCTCGATCCCCGGCTGTCGCCCCCTGACGCCACTTCTCCACCGGAGCCACCGCCGCTGGCGCGAGCGAGGGTATTACCACCGAAGCCTTCGACCTCGGAGATCATCTGTTCCACGGGGCCCCCGGGCGCCGCCTGAACAATGACAAAGTTCAGCAGCATGATTCCGATCAGGGTGGGAATGATCAGCGCAAGACGTCTGAGGATATAGCTGCCCATCTACAGGCGCTCCCGGGTGGTACGGTCAGGCTGGCTTGAGATCATGGGCGACATTAAGGATCGCATTGATCAGCGTTCGACCCACCAGTTGTTTACATCCGCTCCGTTTTTGGGAACGGCGTCCGGTCTTTTCAGGAAGGACCAGTACGCGATACGGTCGCTGGCCAGGAACCAGTTCGGAATCACGTAGTGGTCATGCAGCAGGACCCGGTCCAGCGCCCGGGTCCGATAGACAAGCTCCTCGCGACTCGGAGCACCAATCAGGTACTCCACCAGCTCATCGATCACGGGATCGCTGACACCCGCAAGATTACGGGTTGCGTCCACATCTGCCGAGGATGAGTGCCAGTAGCCGCGCTGTTCGTTGCCAGGCGAATCAGACTGGGGAAATACCCCGACCGTCATGTCGAAGTCCCGGGTACGCCAGCGTTGAGCGTACTGATTGGAATCCACCAGCCGGACAGCAACCTCGATACCGAGCTTTTTGAGGTTGTTCTTGAAGGGCAGAATCACCCGCTCGAAGGTTTTCTGAAACAGCATGACCTCGAAACTCAGGGGCTCGCCCGTGGTCTTGTTGATCATGGTGCCGTTTTCGATAACATAACCCGCTGCCCTGAGCTGGGTCAGCGCCTCCCGCAGATTGTCCCGCATGGTGCGGTCGCCGGCCGTTGAGGGTGGCTGGTATTGGCGGGTGAACACCGCTTCCGGCAGCTGATCGCGATAGGGCTCCAGGATTTCAAGCTCACGGCCTTCAGGAAGCCCGGAGGAGGCAAGTTCGCTGTTTTCGAAGTAACTGTTGGTGCGGGTGTATTGCCCGAAAAACAGGTTCTTGTTGGCCCACTGGAAATCGAAGCCGTAGGCGAGGGCACGACGTACCGCCGGGTCCTTGAAGACTTCTCTGCGGGTGTTGTAGACGAAAGCCTGCATGCCGGCCGGACGATCATGCTCGATGGCTTCGGTCTTGACCTTTCCGGTGGCAAACACCTCTCCGGTGTAGGCGGTTGCCCAGTTTTTGGCCTGGGATTCGACCCGGAAGTCGTAGTTACCGGCGCGGAAGGATTCCAGCGCTACCGTGTCATCGGTGTAGTATTCATAGGTGATGGTGTCGAAGTTGAACCGCCCCTTGCGCGGACCCAGATCCCGGGCCCAGTAATCTTTTACCCGCTCAAAGCTGATGGAGCGGCCGGCTTCAAACTTGCCAAGGCGATAGGGGCCGCTACCGACTGGCCGGTCGAGACCGTTGTCGCCAAAAGTCCGGTCTTGCCAGTAATGGCTGGGCAGAATCGGCAACTGCCCCAGAATCAGCGGAAGCTCGCGGTTCACGGTCCCGGAAAAATCGAAGCGTACCCGTCGTGGACCTTCAACGGTAACCTTGCTGACATCCTGATAGTAGCTGCGATAGCGGGGGTGGCCGTCTTCGGTCAGCAGCTCGAACGAGAACTTGACGTCTTCGGCGGTAATGGGTTCGCCGTCCTGGAACCGTGCCTCCTCCCGCAGGTTATAGATGACATAGCTACGGTCTTCAGGGGTCTCGATGGTCTCGGCAATCAGGCCATAAACCGAGAAGGGCTCATCGTCGGAGGATGCAAGCAGCGTGTCGTAAAGGTAGGTCTCGATATCCGCACCGGCAATTCCCCTGGCGACAAAGGGGTTGAACGAATCATAACCGTTGGCGACAACGGCCCTGCGGAGCTCTCCGCCCTTGGGCGCGTCCGGGTTGACGTAATCGAAGTGGCTGAAACCCTCCGGGTATTTTACGTCGCCGTGCATGGCCAGCCCATGCCTTGCTTCAACTGCCGCGGCAACTGGCGTGGCCAGTACCATGAGAAACATGAGGGCACAGTACTTTGAGGCTTTGTGAAGGTCTGTCATAGGGCTCGCGCGTTCAGGTTAGAGGCTCAGGGGCTGTTTCTGATGTCGACGTAGAGTACCAGACTTTGCCCGGGCTGAAGATAACGGGCGGTATTCAGGTTGTTCCAGCTCGCGATGTCGCTTACATTGACCGCGAAACGGCTGGCGATACGGGACAGGGAGTCGCCTTTGCGGACCCGGTAGCCGACCTTTCTGACCATGCCATCATCACCTCTGATGTCAGACACCCGGGCACTGGCCAATGTGGTCGCCTGGGGTGATTTTGACCAGATGGCCAGTTCCTGACCAGGCATCAATGGATCGCCCGGGGCCATTCCGTTCCAGGAAGACAGCTGGCGGACACTGACTTTGTGCTCGCGGGCGATGTCCCAGAAGGTATCGCCGGGGCGGACGGTATAATCCACCCGTTTTCCGCCGTTTTTCTCGCCTGCGCGCTCCTGCTTGCGGCTCAGGCGCTCGGCCGCACTCAGGCTGTAGGCCCCGGCATCCTGGCTGGCAGACGGTATCATCAGGCGCTGGCCGATCCGGATGATGTGGCTGTTCAGATTGTTCACCTGCTGGATTACCGAAGGCGTGGTGCTGTAACGCAGGGCGATGGAGCCGAGGGTATCTCCGGAGCTGACCTCGTAGCTGTGCCAGGATACCCGTTCGGCCGGGCTGACGTCGGCAAGGGCGGCCCGGAAAGTATCTGCATTCTGCACCGGCACCAGCAGGCGATGGGGGCCCTCCGGTGAGGTTGCCCAGCGGTTGAAGGAAGGGTTCAGCAGATAGATTTCGTCAATGTCGACTTCGGCAAGCCGGGCGGCCTGCGCAAGATCAATCTGCGAGCCGGTATCAACTATCTCGAAGTAGGGCTCATTCTTGAGCGGTGGCAGCTCAATACCGTACCTGGCGGGATCGGCAAAAATCTTGGCCAGGGCGATGAGCTTCGGGGCGTAATCCCGGGTCTCTCGCGGCAGGTCCAGTGACCAGAAATCAGTCGGGCGGTTGCGGTTGCGGTTCTTGCGCATTGCGCTGTTAACGGTGCCTCCGCCACTGTTGTAGGCTGCAAGCGCCAGCATGTAATCGCCATCGAAACGGTTGGCAAGGCGCTGGAGGTAATTGAATGCCGCGTCGGTGGCGGCAACCACGTCCCGCCGCTCGTCATGCCACCAACTCTGGGTCAGGCCAAAATACTTGCCTGTTGAGGGTATGAACTGCCAGAGACCGGCCGCCCTGCCATGGGAATAGGCGAACGGGTCGAATGCGCTTTCAACAACCGGCAGCAGCACCAGTTCGGTGGGCAACTGGCGTTTTTCGGCTTCGTTGAGGATATAGTAAAGATACCGGCCGCCACGTTCGACGACGCGGTCAATGTAGCTGGGGTGGGATTTGTACCAGTTCAGCTGGGACTGGACGCGCCTCTCGTCAACATCGTGGTTGAGGGAGAAGCCCTTGCGCAGACGAGCCCAGAAATCCGGGGCCGGCGCTTTCATCTCTTCAGGTACCGCTTCCTTTCCCGGGGCAGAGCCGGCCGTGGCGACAAGGTACTGGGCCGGCGTATCCAGCCTTTCGCGGGCATCCTGAGCCGTTTTCTGCATGGACGGTTCAATGGCGTCATCGAGTTTCGTCCGGGTCGCCTTTATGGCTTCTTCCTGCTGGGCGTCTGTTCCGCTCTCAACCGCTTCTTTCAGGCCCTCATCACCAGCGGCAACACTCAGTTCCCGGGAATCGAGAACCTCGTCCCGGGGATCCTGCTGAAGCGAGGGAAGCATCTGACATCCGCTGACTAGAGCACCGACGAAAAACAGGGTCGACAGGTGTTTAATACGCATAGTAAAACGTCCGCATGGCTGGGGATCAAAGTCTATGGGAACCGGTTCTGAGCGGTCAACCGGCCTTATGTTACATGATGGACACAAACAACCGGACATCGGTCAGAAGTTGTCCTTGCCGTGCCGTGTCACGGCGAATATGTCTTCGTCAGTGACGCAGGTCAGGCCGTTGGCACTGGCGTACTGCCGGGCGGAATCGGTCACGCTGCTGTCGTCCCAGCGCAGGAACGGGTTCAGCGCCTTTTCATCGCCGATCGTGGACGGCACCGTGGGCTTTCCTTCATCGCGCAGTTGCTGGCATCGGGCTTCAAAAGCTTCGAGGCCGGAATCGTCCGGCAGCCAGTGGCGGGCAAATCTGAGATTGGCAAGGGTGTATTCGTGAGCACAGTAAACGCCCGTGCTGTCGGGCAACTGCCTCAGGGATTCCAGAGACTGCTTCATCTGCGCCGGCGTGCCTTCAAAAAGCCGGCCACAGCCACAGACAAAAAGCGTGTCACCACAAAAAAGCACCGGGCGGTCATTGACCCTGGTGTCCGAGTAGAAGGCAATGTGATCCAGGGTATGGCCCGGCACCCGCAGAACGGTAAACACGAAGTCCTGCCAGGCCACGGTGTTCCCGGCGCTGACAGTTTCGGTAACCTCTTTGAACGGTGACTCTGCCGGCCCCACGATCCGACAGCCCGGGTTGAGCGAGGCGAGTTTGCGGATGCCACCGGTATGATCAGGATGGTGGTGGGTAACCAGTATGGTATCCAGCTGCAGCCCCTGGGTCTCAAGGTGCTTTATAACCGGGTCGGCCTGGCCAGGGTCGACAATCAGTGCTTTGCCGTCTTCACTGTTAGCCAGGCACCAGATGTAGTTATCGCTGAAGGCGGGAATCGGTGTCATCGTCAGCATTGTTTTATCCATGTGCAGTCGGAATGTGACTGTTATGATAAAACAATAACTCTGCTGCCCCAACTTTATGCCGGGGCCCTGCAAGGAATACAGCCATGGCTCGGGTTGACCGGATTGACTTCACTGCGCGACACAGCAGTTTCGAGGACTGGTTCCAGACTCCGCTGGGGCAGGCGCTGCTTGCCGACCAGCGTACGCAGGTGGATCGCCTGACCCGGCCACTGACCGGTGCCCGGCAGCTTCATGTTGCGCTGAGCCACCGGTTGCCGCTTGCCACCGGTACGGATTTTTCCCAGCGAATTCTCACCACTCCGGACTGGCAGGACCGGATGCCGGACGGTGTCGCGGTATGCGACGCTGATGAACTGCCGTTTCCCGGTGATTCCATGGATCTGGTCATTCTTCATCATACTGTGGACTTTTCACCCTATCCGCACCAGGCGCTGAGAGAGGCGTCCAGAGTATTGCGCGGAGAAGGCTCGATTCTGCTGATTGGCTTTAACCCGATGGGGCTCTGGGGGTTGCGGCGCCTGGTGTCGAGGTATCCCGCCGGGCCCTGGGGTGGACGCTTCCTGCTCAAGTCACGGATGGAGGACTGGCTACGGCTGCTGAATTTCTCGGTCGAGTCCGTTGAGTCCGGCTTTTTCAAGACGCCGCTGCAGGCCTCGGCGCTTGGCGAAGGTCGGGGTATTCTGGAACGCCTGTGCGCTAACCGGTTGGTTCCCCTCGGGGCCTATTACTGTATCCTTGCCAAAAAACGGGTTTACTCGAGGTTGCCACGCAAACCCGCCTGGCGCAGCCAGAAGGTGATCTCTTTGCCGGCCAGAGGCGCCGTTGGCGCGTCGCGCGGCTACTCCGAGAAGAGCTGTTGTGGGGAATAAAGGAGAGACTTGCGATGACGGAGAAGGTGATCCTTTATACCGACGGAGCCTGCAGGGGTAACCCGGGACCCGGTGGCTGGGGTGCAGTGCTGAATTACCGTAATGCCAGAAAGCTGTTGCATGGCGGTGAGGCGGACACCACCAATAACCGGATGGAATTGATGGCGGCCATCCGGGGACTGAAAACACTCAAGCGTTCCTGTGAGGTAGAACTCTATACCGACTCCCAGTATGTCCGTAAAGGTATCACCGAGTGGATGCACCGCTGGAAACAGAACGGCTGGAAGACAGCTGCGAAAAAGCCGGTCAAGAACGAGGATCTCTGGCGTCAGCTTGATGAAGAAGTCGCACGACATTCAGTGAACTGGCACTGGGTGAAAGGGCACGCCGGTAATCCTGGCAACGAGCTGGCAGACGAACTGGCCAATAAAGGTGTTGAAGAATCGATTAACGCCTGAGCGCATCCGCAATGAACCAATGATGAGACCGACAGTATGAGACAGATAGTGCTCGACACCGAGACCACCGGTATCGATCCGTCCGATGGCCACCGGGTTATTGAAATCGGTTGTGTGGAACTGATGGAGCGGCAATTGACGGGGCGTCATTACCATGTCTATATCAACCCCGAGCGCGAGGTAGAAGCCGAGGCCATCACGATCCACGGCATTACCAACGAATTTCTGGCTGACAAACCCGTGTTCGCAGAGGTTGCCGACGAGTTTTTCGAATTTATCCGGGGCGCGGAGCTGGTCATTCATAATGCGGCGTTTGACGTGGGCTTTATGGATGCCGAGTTTGCCCGCCTGAAGCCGAAAAGAAAGACCACGGAACACTGTGGCGTTATCGATTCTCTGGCCATTGCCCGCAAAAAACACCCGGGTCAGAAAAACAGTCTTGATGCGCTGTGCAAGCGTTACGGTGTCGATAACAGTAGCCGGGAATTGCACGGCGCGCTGCTGGACGCAGAAATACTGGCGGATGTATATCTGCTGCTGACCGGCGGCCAGACCGCGCTTTCGCTGGATGCAAACAGCGATCTGGCCGGTGGTGGAGTGGGCGTGCGCCGGGTGGCACAGGACCGGCTCTCCCTGCCGGTTATCACCGCCAGTGATGAAGAGGCCGCCGCCCACGATGAATTCATGGCGGTGCTGGCAGACAAGGCCGGCGATACGGTCTGGAGCCGGCTCAAACCGTAATATCAAGTCACCTACTGTTACATTTTCACCTTCTTGAGCTACTTGAGTTTTGTGTTATAAGTAATGGGCAGAACGCGAGTTTCAGGGCGTGGTAGTATCCGCAAAAAAATAACAGGTAGCGTTTATGGTTCAATCGTCAATGGCGACGAAATCACAGTCCTTCGATCTCGTGAAAAACGAGATCGAACTGACCATAAAAAACGCTGAATCCAGTCTCGAACGCTTTCAGGAAAATCGCGAACGGGGCGGGGACCTGCAGAATTGCGTCGATTATCTGAACCAGCTTCGTGGCATTTTCATGCTGGTCGAACTGCGTGCCGGAACCCTGCTGTGTGAAGAAGCGGTTACCATGGCCAACACCGTCCCTGTTGGCGCCAATGATGACAAGAACATCCTGCTTACCACCCTCAACAGTGCGTTGTTCATCCTCCGACGGTATGTCGAGTATTACCATCAGCAGCGCGCTGATCACCCCGAGCTGCTTCTGCCGGTTATCAATGACCTGCGCGAGGCGCGCCGGGAGAAGCCGTATCCCGAATCGTGTTTTTTTGATGTCGATGTCGCCGAACGTCCGGATTTTTGCGGCAGCCTGAAGCTGGAACCCTTTGAAGGCAATGAAGCTGAGTACGAAGTTCTGGCCCGGCGTATGCGCCTGACATTCCAGGTGGGTCTGCTGAGTATGCTGCGGGAAAAAAACGGGATAGTCAGCAAAAAGCTTTTCAGCCGTTCGGCCCGGGGTTTTGTGAGGCTCTGTCACGGCGAACCAATGGGTCAGATGTGGTGTCTGGTGGCGATGGTTGCTGACGCCATGCTGGATCGTGCCATGAGTTTCAACAAGGCCCGTAAACGCCTGTTGGTGCAGGTTGAGAAATATTCCCGTGAAGTCGTCTATGTCGGCAGGACTGCCACTGCAAAGACCGCCCCTGACTCACTGGTCCGGGAACTGGTGTATCTGCTGTATCGTAGCGGTTCGGCCAACCCCGAGGTTGTCTCGGTCCTGAACGCATTCGGGCTGGCGCCCACCGAGTTTCCCGACAGCATGCTGGAAGCTCACGCCCGCCGCCTTTATGGACCGGGTCTCGATGTTCTGCAATCCCTGTCTACCGCGTTGCAGGATGAGCTGAACCAGCTCAAGGACAAGCTGGATATCATCGAGCGTGGTATCGAACCCGATCTGGCCGAACTTAGCTCGATCACCAATTCGCTGGAGCGGCTGTCCAATACCCTGGTGATGCTGGACCTGAACCAGCTTGCAGCCATGGCCCGGAGCGAGGCCGTAAAACTCCGGCAGTGGGAAGCGGAAGACCGCCTGCCGGGTGAAAACGAACTTTACCTGCTGGCGGATTCGGTCCTGGGTATCGAAGATGCGGTTCTGCAGATTGTGACTCGTGGTATCACTTCTGAAACCGACGCACTTGCCAATGGCCGCCAGACTCACGAGGAATCCCTGTATCTGCGGGAAGCCACCTATGTTGTAGCCGATGAGGCCAAAAGCGCACTGACATTGGCGAAAAGGGCTATAACGGCGTTCATTGAGTCGGAGTATGACAAGCTGCACCTGGCCAATCTGCCAGCAACCCTCCACAGTATCTGGGGCGGCCTGCATATGCTGGATGATCCGGAGGCTGCGAGGGTTTTTGACCGGGTTGCCCAGTCGATCCAGAATCGCCTGCTGGATTCCAAGGAGCCACCCGCTCCCCAGGTCCTGGAGGCGCTGGCCGATGGCCTGACGTCACTGGAGTATTACATTGAGAGTGTCGGTCGCAGGGAGGAGCGCAATATGGAGCTGTTACAGTTGGCGGAAACCTCTATGGACGATGCCGGGCTCTAAGCGGGACGGACAGGATAATAAAAACCCTGCTCCGTGGCCCGAAGCAGGGTTGTCCTGGTGATTTCAGGCCCGGTGATCAGCCCATATCAAACAGCTCGCCGAGCTTGGTTGCCAGCATCATGTCGCCTTCAGCCCGGAGCTGGCCTGCCATGAAGGCCTGCATGCCATCCGTTTCGCCGGACACAATGCCCTTGAGCGTCTCTGAATTCATGATCAGGGTGACGGAAGGGTCTTCGTGCGCGCCTTCAGCCTTGGTGCAGGTTCCATCCTTGATCACCAGGTGATAGGTTTTGTCATCCTCAATCTCGAACTGGAATACCAGATCCAGACCCTGGGCTGCGTCAGCGTTGAAATTGTGTTCGAGTTTGTCGAATACCTGAGCTACGGACATTATTTTACCCTTTTACATAATTGGTATTGGCGCACGTGGAGCCGAGCTGGGCCTACGACTTTAGGCTGACAGAAAACCACTGTCAACCTTGATCGAACGCTTGTTTAAATGACGGAGAACCCCCGGACACGCCCTTTAACGCCCAGACCGACTTGTACCCGTGTCCACCTCGGTTACAATCGGGCGCTTGAGCTCAATATTCTAATAAAGCCTGATACTGGAGAAGTACCTTGGAATTCCTGACCGATTTCGGACTGTTCATTGCTAAAACCGCGACCCTGGTGGTGGCTCTTGTTGTCATTATTTCGGTGATTGCCGCAGCGGCCCAGAGAGACAGGGGCGATGCCAGCGAGGAAGGCGAGCTGAAGGTGCGAAAACTTAACGAAAAATATCGCAAGCTCCGTGAACATCTGCAGGCCAAGCTGCTTTCGGACGGGGAACGAAAAATTTGGCATAAGCTACTGAAAAAGAAAGAAAAGAGCAGGCAGAAAGAGGAGAAGGCCTCGCACAAGAAAGCCGGTGATGAACAGCCGGAGCAGGGTGCCCGGGTTTTCGTTCTGGATTTTAACGGCGATATCAAGGCCAGTGACACTGACCCGCTAAGGCGTGCAATAACCGCTGTGCTCAGCGTTGCAGATCCGGCGAAGGATGAGGTTGTGGTGCGCCTTGAAAGTGGTGGTGGCATGGTTCATTCCTACGGTCTTGCAGCGGCGCAACTGGATCGCATCCGCGCCAAAGGCCTCAGCCTGACGGCCTGTGTTGATAAAGTGGCAGCCAGTGGTGGCTATATGATGGCGTGCGTGGCCGATCGGATAGTCGCTTCTCCTTTCGCTATTCTGGGCTCTATCGGCGTTGTCGCCCAGCTACCGAACTTCCACCGGTTGCTGAAGAAAAACAATGTGGACTTTGAGGTGCTGACAGCCGGGGAGCACAAACGGACTCTGACACTGTTCGGGGAAAATACCGACAAAGGTCGAGCAAAGTTTCTCGAGGACCTCGAAGACACCCATGGTCTGTTCAAGGATTACGTCAGTGAACGCCGTCCGGCCCTGGATATGTCTGCGGTGGCCAACGGCGATATCTGGTTCGGTCGTCGTGCCCTTGAGGTGAATCTGATCGATGAAATCAAGACCTCCGACGAATATCTCATTGAAGCCTGCGAGCGGGCAGATGTAATCTCGGTGTCTTACCAGCGCAAACGCACGCTGCCAGAAAAGCTGGGGCTGGCTACCAGCGCGGCACTGGAACATACGGTGTGGCGCATCATTGGTGCGTTGCGGGACCAGAAAATCCAGTAAAGCCAACGGCAACAGGGAACCATCATGACAGACACAACCGAATTCAGAGCCTGGCGTGTAGAGGAGTCGAACGGTGAGTATGTTGGCTCGGAACAAACGCTGAAGATTTCCGACTTGCCTGACCATGAGGTGCTGATCAGGGTTACCCATTCCTCCCTGAACTATAAGGATGCGTTGTCAGCCTCCGGCAACAAGGGCGTGACCAGGGAATTTCCCCACACCCCGGGTATTGATGCGGCCGGCGAGGTAGTGGAAGCTTCCGCCGGGTCGTTTTCAGCCGGCGACAAGGTGCTGGTTACCGGTTATGACCTGGGCATGAACACAGACGGTGGATTTGGTGAGTACATTCGCGTTCCTGCCTCCTGGGTTGTGCCCATGCCGGCTGGCTGGGATGCACGAACGGCGATGATTTACGGCACCGCGGGGCTTACTGCCGGCCTGTGTGTGACCAAGCTGTTGACCATGGGTGCAACACCGGAACAGGGCAAAGTGGTGGTCAGCGGCGCCAGCGGTGCCGTCGGCACCGTCGCTGTAGAAATCCTTTCACGACTCGGTTTTGAGGTTGTCGCCGTCAGCGGCAAGGTCGAACATGCTGGCAACCTTGAAAAGCTGGGTGCCGCCGAGGTGCTGGGTCGGGATGCGCTTGAAGCCACGAAAAAACCCATGCTGAAACCATTATTTGCCAATGGCGTTGACACCGTGGGCGGCGGACCGCTGGCGGAAATGCTCAAGCAGATCCTGCCGGGGGGTTCGGTTTCCTGCTGCGGGCTGGTTGCCGGGCCTCAGCTGGAAACCACGGTGCTGCCTTTCATTCTCAGGGGCAACAACCTGCTGGGCGTTGATTCTGTGGAAATTCCGATGACAGAAAAACAGCGGGTCTGGGACCATCTGTCCGGTGACTGGGCCTGTCCCGCCACCGAAGCATCAGCCAGGGATATAGGCCGGGCAGAGCTGAAGGACGCACTGGACGCCTTTCTGAAGGGTAATTCCTCGGGCAAAATCGTGCTCGACCACAGCCGCTGAAATCAGCGGCCTGGTTCGGTTCTTCGCCAATGAATCAGGAGGCGCGGCGGCGAAAAAGCGGAATATCGGTGTCCGTTGCCGCCTGATAGCCCAGGCTGAAAAAGTTCAGACACCGGACGGCTTCACCGGCGTTCTTGTCCGCCCGCAGGACAAAGCGGTCAAATCCGCACCGCTTCATGAACTGAAGCTGATCCAGCAAGACGTCGCCGATCGCCCGTAGTTCGTTTTCATATCCAAGCCGCTCGCGCAGCAAACGGGCGATGCTGTAACCACGGCCGTCGGCAAACTTGGGAAAATTGACGGCAATCACACCCAGTTCGTTGACCACGCCTTCCAGAATTTCCGGCTCCTGATGGCTGTCGAACCAGACGCCAACATCACTGCGGCCTTCATAATGCTCTTTGCCAGCCAGCCAGAGGTCTGCAGGTATCAGCGCAGGCTGATCAGGCAGATCCAGCGACTCTCCTTCTGCCGGGCGCTCTACAACCACCCAATCATCATTAATGATACTGCCGTCTGCAGTGATGACTTCAGGCATAAACCCGCTCCTTGAAGGGATCAATCCCGATACGGTGATAGGTGTCCAGAAAGGCTTCTTCCCGGGTGCGGTTGTCCACGTAGACATCAATAATGCTCTTGATGACCTCAGGCATGTCATCCCGCGCGAAGGACGGACCAAGAATCTTGCCGATTGCTGCGTCATGATGGGACGAACCACCCAGACTGATCTGGTAGAACTCCTGGCCTTTCTTGTCCACGCCCAGTACGCCGATATTGCCGACATGATGGTGACCACAGGCGTTCATACAGCCCGAAATGTTCAGGTCCAGGTCGCCGATGTCGTAAAGATAATCCAGGTCTTCAAATTTACGCTGGATGGCTTCCGCTACCGGAATCGATTTGGCATTTGCCAGGGAGCAGTAATCGCCGCCGGGGCAACAGATGACATCGGTCAGCTTGTTCAGGTTGGCCGTGGCAAAGCCCATCGGCCGGATCAGTTGCCAGAGCTCATACAGTCGGTCCTGGCGTACATCGGCCAGCACTGCATTCTGCTGATGGGTAACACGAGCCTCGCCAAAACTGTATTCATCCGCCAGGTCCGCGATCTGCTCGAGCTGCCGGTCGCTGACATCGCCGGGGGGCGTGCCGGTCTTTTTCATGGTCAGCGTGACAATGGCGTAACCGGGCTTTTTGTGGGTATCCACGTTGTTGGCGATCCACTGGTCAAATGCCCGGTTTTCAAAGCGTTGGGTTGCCAGCCTGTCCGCAGCGTCGGGAACCTCCTCATAGGCCGGCTCGGTAAAGTAGGTCTGGAACTTCGCGATTGCCTCATCGGTCAGTTGGGTGGGGGAGTCCTTGATGTGCGCCCACTCTGCCTCAACCTTTTCAGCAAAACCGTCCGGCGTCAGCGCCTTAACCAGAATCTTGATGCGTGCCTTGAACTTGTTGTCCCGACGGCCGTAGCGGTTGTATACCCGCAACACCGCTTCAAGATAGGTCAGCAGATCTTTCTCCGGCAGGTATTCGCGAATAACGGGGCCGACCATGGGGGTGCGGCCCAGACCGCCACCAACGTGAACCCGGAAGCCCAGCTCGCCGCGGCCATTGCGAACCAGCTGCAGGCCAATGTCGTGGACCTGAATGGCGGCGCGGTCACTGTGCTCGGACGCGTTCACGGCAACTTTGAACTTGCGGGGCAGAAACGCGAATTCAGGGTGAAAGGTCGACCACTGGCGAATAATTTCGCAGTAGGGACGGGGGTCGGCAATCTCGTCTGCCTGGACTCCGGAAAACTGGTCCGTTGTGGTATTACGGATGCAGTTACCACTGGTCTGGTTGGCATGCATTTCGACCTCTGCAAGCTCAGCCAGAATATCCGGAACGTCTGCCACCGCGGGCCAGTTCAATTGCACGTTCTGACGGGTTGTGAAGTGGGCATAGCCTTTATCGTAATCACGGGTGATCCGGGCCAGTCTGCGCAGCTGGTTCGACCGCAGCATGCCATAGGGAACGGCAATGCGTAGCATGGGCGCCAGACGCTGAACGTAAAGGCCATTCTGTAACCTTAAAGGCAGAAACTCGTCTTCGGCCAGGTCGCCAGCCAGGGCGCGCCTGGTCTGGTCCCGGAATTGTTCAACCCGCTCGGCGGTTATCTGCCGATCGTGCTTGTCGTAAACGTACATAGTGTGGGTTGTCCTGATAAAGAACTGAAAACCGGAGCTGTGTGCTATCTTGGCGGCAGAATATCATCGCTCCGTTATTCTTAAAATGATTATTTCTAAATATGTTAATCGATTTTAGCGATAAAGGTTCTGCCAGAATCCGCTATAAAGGAGTAGACTCCCGGCTTCCAAACACATAGATTGGCGCATAATATCAGTGCAGGGATTGTTTGAATCAAACAACTCACAACTACTTACAGGGAGAATGGTCATGAAAAAATCTGCTACCTCTGACAGCCAGGCCGATGCCGTTGCTGCCGTTCTGCTGGTAGTGCTTGCCGTTGCCGCTGCCGTTTTCTGGGTGGCGGGCCAGTAGGTTACTGACCTGCCAGTACCAGTTTCACTACCACGATCAGGGTCACCACAAAGCCGGCGGTGAAAATAATCCCGGCGATGATATAGGGCCACGGACTGTGGCTCGAGAAGTCTTCATGACGGCGTTTGTCAGACTGTACGCCAAGGGCGCCGGCGAGAACACTCTGAAGTATCTTCAATACCCCGGGGCCTTTGCGGCGGCCGGGGCGGGTATCTGGTCGCTCGTTGTTGCCGCTGTTCATTTTCTCAATCCTCATTATTCCGCCGGGTCGTAGGCCAGACTGGGTGCCAGCCAGCGCTCGGCATCGGCTTTCGAAATTCCCTTGCGTGCAGCGTAGTCTTCCACCTGGTCCGCGCCAATCTTGCCAACCGCAAAATATTTTGATTCCGGATGGGAAAAATACCAGCCCGAAACAGCGGCTGAAGGATACATGGCAAAATGCTCGGTCAGCTCGATGCCTGCATTTGCGGGGGCATCAAGCAGCCTGAACAGCGTCGCTTTCTCGGTGTGGTCGGGGCAGGCGGGGTAGCCGGGGGCTGGACGGATGCCGCGGTAACGCTCGCGAATGAGGTCATCGTTGCCAAGCTGCTCTTCACCGGCATAACCCCAGAACTCCTTCCGGACCCGCTCGTGCATGCACTCAGCGAAGGCCTCGGCCAGCCGGTCAGCCAGCGCTTTCACCATGATGGCGTTGTAATCATCGTTGCGGTCCTTGAATTCCAGCGAGAACTCTTCGGCGCCAATGCCGGTCGTGACTGCGAAGCCGCCAACGTAATCGGCGGGGCCCTCGTGCTCCGGCGCCACGAAATCCGACAGCGCCGCCATCGACTTGCCCTTCGATTTTTCGTCCTGCTGGCGCAGGTGGTGAAGTATGGTCAACTCTTCGGTACGGGATTCATCGGTGTACAACACGATATCGTCACCCCTGCGGTTGGCAGGCCAGAAGCCGATGACGGCCTTTGCAGAGACCCGCCCGTCGTCAATCATCCGGCGCAGAATCTGCTGGCCGTCCTCGAACAGGCTCCTGGCAGCAGCACCCCGTTTCGGATCATCAAAAATCGCCGGGTACTTGCCGGCAATATCCCAGGAAACGAAGAAGGGTGACCAGTCAATGTACTTCTCCAGCGCCGCCAGGTCGTAGGTTTCGAAGGTCCTGACACCGGTGAACGCCGGCTTCGGCGGCTGGTAGCCTGCAAATGAAATCTCTGGCGCGCGAGCGCGGGCTTCCTTGAGGGAAACCAGCCTGGTCCGTTCACCGCGATTCTTGCGACGTTCACGGACGGCCTCGTACTCGGTTCGGGTGTCTTCAACCAGTTTGGTCTTGCCGGTTTTGCTCAGCAACTGCGACGCCACGTTAACGCAGCGCGAGGCATCCGAGACGTAAAGCGAAATATCGTTGCTGTACTGGGGTTCAATTTTTACCGCCGTGTGGGCCTTGGAAGTAGTGGCACCGCCAATCATCAGTGGAATATTGAAATTCAGCCGCTGCATTTCCTTTGCCACGTGAACCATTTCATCCAGAGACGGAGTAATCAGGCCGCTGAGACCGATGATATCGACATCTTCTTTTATGGCCCGATCGAGGATCTTGTCGCAGGGCACCATGACGCCCATGTCGATCACTTCGTAGTTATTGCACTGCAGCACCACGCCAACGATATTCTTGCCGATGTCATGGACATCGCCTTTTACCGTCGCCATCAGTATCCTGCCTTTTGCCTTCTGACCCTCGGATTTTTCGGCTTCGATGAAGGGAATCAGATGAGCTACCGCCTGCTTCATCACGCGGGCACTTTTCACTACCTGGGGCAGAAACATCTTGCCGTCGCCGAACAGGTCGCCGACCACGTTCATGCCGTCCATCAGCGGCCCTTCGATGACCTCGATCGGGTGCTCGGCACGCAGGCGGCAGGCTTCGGTGTCCTCGACAATATAGCCGGTGATGCCCTTGACCAGCGCATGCTCCAGTCGCTTTTCAACGGGCCATTCGCGCCAGGCAAGGTCCTCTTCCTGGGTTTTGCCACCCTTGCCGCGATAACGCTCGGCGATTTCCAGCAGGCGATCTGTGGCGTCGTCCCGGCGGTTCAGCACCACGTCTTCAACCAGTTCTTTCAGCTCCGGATCAATGTCGTCGTAGATCACCAGTTGGCCGGGGTTTACTATGCCCATGTTCATGCCGGCCTTGATGGCGTGGTAGAGGAACACGGAGTGAATGGCCTCACGCACGGCATCGTTGCCCCGGAACGAAAAAGACACGTTGCTCACACCGCCGGAAATCGAAGCGTGGGGCAGATTGTCACGGATCCAGCGGCTGGCATTGATAAAATCCACCGCGTAGTTGTTGTGCTCCTCAATACCGGTGGCAATGGCGAAAATGTTGGGGTCGAAAATGATGTCGGAAGGGTTGAAACCCTTGCGCACAAGCAGGTTGTAGGAGCGTTTGCAGATCTGGGTTTTACGTTCGAAGGTATCGGCCTGGCCATCTTCGTCGAATGCCATAACCACCACGGCAGCACCATAGCGCAGGCAGTCGTTCGCCCGCTTGAGGAACTCTTCCTCGCCTTCTTTCAGGCTGATGGAGTTCACCACCGCCTTGCCCTGAATACAGCGCAGGCCGGCCTCGATGACTTCCCATTTCGAGGAATCGATCATCAACGGAACCCGGGAAATATCGGGCTCTGAAGCCACCAGTTTCAGGTAGGTCTCCATGACCTCCCGGGAATCCAGCATGCCCTCATCCATGTTGATATCGATGATCTGGGCGCCGTTTTCGACCTGGTCCCGGGCGACGCTGAGAGCTTCCTCGTACTGTTCTTCCTTGATCAGGCGCAGAAAACGCTTGGAGCCGGTGACGTTAGTGCGCTCACCGACGTTGATAAACAGGGTGTTCTGATCGCCGGTAAAGGGCTCGAGACCAGACAGTCGCAGCGCGGGTTCGGGTGATGGAATTGTGCGGGGAGGATACTTGGCCACCGCCCTGGCAATCGCTTCAATATGGTCAGGCCGCGAACCGCAGCAGCCCCCGATAATGTTCAGGAAGCCGTCTCTGGCAAAGCCCTCGATGATTTCGGCCATTTCTTCCGGGGTCTGGTCGTATTCGCCGAATTCATTGGGCAGACCCGCGTTGGGGTGGGCACTGACATAGGTATCCGCTTTCGCCGACAGCTCGTTGACGTATGGGCGCAAAGCATCCGCGCCGAGTGCGCAGTTCAGGCCGACGGAAATTGGTCTGGCGTGGGCGACTGAATTCCAGAACGCCTCAGTCGTCTGGCCGGACAAAGTGCGGCCCGACGCATCGGTGATGGTGCCGGAAATCATGATCGGAAGGTTAACGCCGCAGTCTTCGAAATATTGCTGGGTGCCGTAGATCGCGGCCTTGGCATTGAGGGTATCGAAAATGGTTTCGATCAGGATCAGGTCGCATCCGCCCTCCACCAGCCCTTGAACAGCCTCGTAGTAATTGTCTACCAGAGTCTGGAATTCGACATTGCGGTAGCCAGGCTGGTTGACGTCCGGCGAGATCGAAGCCGTGCGCGACGTTGGCCCGACCGCGCCGGCAACAAAACGCGGCTTGTCAGGATTACGCGCAGTGAATTCATCGGCGACCTCCCGGGCCAGCCTGGCAGCGGCCACATTCAGTTCTGCGGCAATGGATTCAAGGCCATAATCGGCCTGGGACAGGCGGGTGGAATTGAAGGTATTGGTTTCGATAATATCTGCGCCGGCTTCAAGATAGTCGGCATGAATAGTGCGGAGCAGGGCAGGCTGGGTCAGGTTCAGCAGGTCATTGTTACCCTGGACTTCGTGATCGTAGTCGGCAAACCGGTCGCCCCGGAACGCAATCTCGTCCAGCTTGAGGTTCTGGATCATGGTGCCCATACCGCCATCGAGCACGACAATACGGTGTTCAAGAGCCTGATACAGCTGCCCCAGGCGGTTTTCACGATCGGTCATAACGGTTCTTCCGGGTTTCATGTTTGATTGACAGGCGCCGGATCATAGCAAAAATGCATTTTGTCGTCCTGCTGGAAAACCTGAGTGAATTACTTGGTCTTTCATGTTGGCGCGAACTCACTTAAAATAGAATACGTACTTTATAAAACAGACTCTCAGGATGTGATTATGGCTTTGGTGACAGTGACAGATCCCGCACGGGACTATCTCGCGCAGCTTATCGAAAAACAGGACGTCGAAGGTATGGGTGTCCGGATTTTCGTGACCCAGCCGGGCACCAAGAATGCCGAAACCTGCCTGGCGTACTGTCCGCCAAACGAGATCGTGCCAACCGACGAACAGGTGGATCTCGAAAAGTTCACGCTTTATCTCGACCATAATTCCGTGCCTTTCCTGGAAGAAGCCTATGTCGACTACTCCAAGGACCAGATGGGCGGCCAGCTAACCATCAAGGCGCCGAATGCCAAGGTTCCCAAGGTGGATGATGATGCACCCCTGCCGGACCGTATCCAGTATGTGCTGGCCTCGGAAATCAATCCAAACCTGGCTGCGCACGGCGGTGAAGTATCCCTTGTTGAAGTAGCAGATGAGTCTGTGGCTGTTCTTCGCTTCGGTGGTGGCTGCCAGGGTTGCAGTGCGGTCAGTCTCACTCTCAAGCAGGGCGTTGAAACCACGCTTCGGGAACGAGTGCCTGAAATCACTTCTGTCCGCGACGTCACCGACCATACCTACACGGAAAACGCTTACTATCAGTAAGCCGATGGGGTGAGCTCGAGTCAGCAAAAGCCGGCGGGTGCCGGCTTTTTTGTGTCTGTTCGACTGTTGCCCCCCATGCTGATGCCTTTGCGCACGATAGCCGCATACACAGGCTTAAGGGATCCGTATTATTATACCGATCTGTTCTCTGACTGGGGCACCTCTTGGTTGATCTAGCGCTTGTTTCAGTGCCGGTGGTAGCGGCGTTGGTCGGCTGGTTTACAAACTGGCTGGCCATCCAGATGTCGTTCTACCCGGTACAGTTTGTGGGGCTTGGTCCTATTGGCTGGCAGGGCGTGATTCCCCGTAAAGCGGAAAAAATGGCCCACATCTGCATTGATCGCACGCTACGGAGGTTTGGCGACCTTAACGAGATCTATCGCCAACTGGAGCCGGAGAAAATTGTCCTGCAGATCGTCTCGCGGGTCGGTCCGCGCATGGATGAATACATCGACGAAGTCATGTACGAACTTCAACCGGTGCTCTGGGACAACCTGCCGTTATTCGTCCGCAATCGCATTTACCGCTGGGGCCGGGAACAATTGCCGCAGCGGATTGAATCCCTGGTCGAGGATTTCGGCGATGATCTGAATGACCTGGTAGACCTCAAGGCACTCCTCAGTCACGAGCTCGAATCCCATCCGGATCTGATGAACCGTATTTTCCAGCAGGCGGGGTCGGCCGAGTTGCGTTCCGTGATCACCCGTGGCGCTCTTATTGGTGGCCTTCTGGGCGCTTTTGTCGCGCCCCTGTGGTCACACTATCCGGAACCGTGGTTGTTGCCTGTAGCCGGTCTTGTGGTCGGTTTTCTGACCAACTGGATTGCCATCAATCTGATATTCAGGCCGCTTCGCCCACGGCGTATCCTGTTCTGGAGGGTACAGGGGCTGTTCCTCAGGCGTCAGCCAGAGATCAGTGATGTCTGGGCCCGACTTGTCGCTGAGGAACTGATCACCGTAGAGAAGGTGGCAGATGCCATGATCGACGGCCGTCATGGCGACCGGACCCGCGCCATTATCCAGAAGCACCTCAGGCCGTTGCTGGATCACTCCCTGGTGATGAAGCTGACGGCACAGGTGACGGTTGGCATGACCGGCTATACCGACCTGAAAAAAGCCATTAACCAGAAGGCGGTGCTGGCGACCCATGATGTATTCAGCGACCCCAGGTTCAACCATGAACGGGCGCCGGTGGTTGCAAAAGCACTGGCAGAGCAGATGAAAGCGCTGGGCCCTGAGGAATTTCAGGATATCCTGCGGCCTGCTTTTCGTGAAGAAGAGCTACAACTGATGCTGGTAGGCGGTGTCCTTGGGCTGCTTGCGGGTGCTCTGCAGTTTCTGGTTCTCAACGGGCTTGCAGGTTAGCGAAACCGGGCAGAGAACGCTGGCAGCTTCAGAGGCAGTTAGTGGGCCGGGGCAGCCCGGCAATGCGACAGGCGGTTTTTGCCGGTGTGCCGGGAAACAGCTGCATCAGGTAAATACTGTTGCCTTTTTCCTCGCCAAACCGCTCTTTCACTGCCTTGACGAAGAGGCGGTTGGATGGCGGAGAAACTTCATAATCCTGATAAAAAAGCCTCAGGAACCTTATGATTTCCCAATGATTACTGGATAAGTTAATGTCGCTTTCAGCGGCGATGGCCTCGGCAATTCTCGGCGTCCACTCGTCTTGATTCTCCAGAAATCCTTCGTCGTTGCGCTCGGGCATTGCAAAATTGTCAGTCATGATTCACCAGCTTATGACGTTTGCTGCTGATGCGGCCAGTTCCACCATGTCACCAAATGAGACAAGCTGATTGTCACCAATCTGCCCGGCCAGTCCCCGTGCTTCCAGGTCAGGTTCCAGCACAAAGCATCGCCCGCCATCTACCTGTAGAGGCTTTACCACCGCCAGAACCCCGTTCTCGGTCAACAGCAGTCCGTCCTCAGGTCCGATAGCGTTCAGACAGACGGCGTGACGGGGGTGTTCCGGTGGCTTGTTGAGGATATGCAGGGTTTTCAGTGGGGTCATG
>Ga0209938_1000256_pt1 | contig 29066 bp, 28 predicted proteins | sample SalPonR2_C_D1_MG_FD_185708 | JGI IMG/M metagenome (GOLD analysis project Ga0209938, IMG submission 185708) | Salt pond soil microbial communities from South San Francisco under conditions of wetland restoration - Salt Pond MetaG R2_C_D1_MG... ... | reverse complement strand
CCGCCGGGCAACCATGTTTCTGGAGGGCAAGAACCCGGCCATCCTGCAGGACCTGATGACCGCCATGGAAGCAGCCTCGAAATCCCTGGAGTTTGAAAAAGCCGCGGCCTATCGCGATCAGATCAATTACCTGCGCCACGTTCAGGAACAGCAGAGCGTGGACGGGGAGGGCGGCGATGCCGACGTGATTGCAATCGCCCAGGATGCCGGAGTGGTCTGTATTGTGGTGATCATCGTGCGCGGTGGCCGGGTATTGGGTACCAAGGACTATTTTCCGCGATACAGTATTGAACAGTCCGAAGGCGAACTGCTGAGCGCTTTTCTGGGCCAGTACTATTTTGGCGGCAGCACCCGGCGCGAGATCCCGCCGGACATTCTGGTACCGCTTGACGTCGAGGGCCAGGAGTTGCTGGCCCGGGCCCTGACAGAAACCGCTGGCCGCGATACCCGGATCCGCAAAAATGTGCGGGGAGAGCGCAGGCGCTGGGTAGAGCTGGCAATGACCAACGCCCGGCAGACCTTGCTGACCCACCTGGCAAGCAAAGAAACGGTCTACCGCAGATTGCTGGCACTGCGGGACCTTCTGGAACTGCCGGCAACGCCTTCGCGTATGGAATGTTTCGATATCAGCCACAGTCAGGGGGAAAACACGGTCGCATCCTGCGTGGTTTTCGACGAGAATGGGCCCCTGAACAGTGACTATCGCCTCTACAACATTGAAGGCGTCAAGGCCGGCGATGATTACGCCGCAATGCAGCAAGTCCTGATGCGGCGATACAAGCGCATGGTGTCCGGGGAGGGCAAGCGGCCTGATCTGGTACTGATTGACGGTGGCAAGGGTCAGTTGGGAGTCGCCAAAGCTGTTTTTGACGAGCTGGGAATTTCGGATATTCCCCTGATCGGCATTGCCAAGGGGGTGACCCGACGTGCCGGGATGGAGCAATTGATTGATGCCATGACCGATGACGTGTTCAGGGTGCCTGCCGACTCGCCTGCACTGCATCTGATTCAGCACATTCGCGACGAGTCACACCGGTTTGCGATCACCGGACACCGCGCCAGGCGGGACAAGAAGCGACGCAGCTCGACACTGGAGGGTATCGACGGTGTCGGGCCGAAACGCAGACGGGACCTGATCCGCTACTTCGGGGGTATCCAGGACCTGAAAAAAGCGAGTGTTGAAGAAATGAGCAAGGTTCAGGGAATCAGTCGCAACCTGGCAGAGACCATCTACGCAGTGCTGCACGACGAGTAGGGAACGCATGAATTTACCGAACATACTCACGCTGTCGCGAATTACCATGATTCCGGTGTTCGTGGTTATTTTCTATCTGCCGTTGCAGTGGAGCTATTTTGTCAGTGCTGCCATTTTCGCGCTGGCCGCGGGGACCGACTGGCTGGACGGCTACCTTGCCCGTCGTCTTGACCAGAGTACGCCTTTTGGTGCCTTTCTCGACCCCGTTGCCGACAAACTGATGGTGGCGGTGGCACTGACGGTGTTAATCGAAGCCCATTCGAGCTTTATACTGACGATCCCCGCCACGGTTATTATCGGGCGGGAAATCGTCATTTCTGCCCTGCGTGAATGGATGGCGGAAATCGGCAGCCGCGCCAGTGTTGCGGTGTCCTATATCGGTAAGATCAAAACCGTGGCCCAGATGGTTTCCATTACCCTGCTGCTGGCCTACCCGGTGGGTGAAACCTGGACCTGGCTCGGTCTGGCACTGCTATACATTGCGGCAGGGCTTACCCTGTGGTCGATGGTGTTTTACCTGAAGGCGGCCTGGCCGGAGCTTTTCCCTCATAAAACTCCTGGCTGACCGAGACCAGTCACGCCATCAGCTCGTTGGTTGCGACCAAGCCGCCAGAGGGAGTGCTGTTAACGCCTGAAGTAAAACAAAAATTCCAAAAAGAGGTTGACGCAATCGGGCGAATCCGTAGAATACGCCAACGTTGATCAAGCGGGAATAGCTCAGTTGGTAGAGCACAACCTTGCCAAGGTTGGGGTCGCGAGTTCGAATCTCGTTTCCCGCTCCAGTCAACAGGTCCTGAAGTCTCTCAACGCCTACCTGAGAGCACAAAAGTTTCGAATTCCATTCGGACTTTTCCCGGCGCGGTGGCAGAGTGGTTATGCAGCGGACTGCAACTCCGTTAACGCCGGTTCGATTCCGACCCGCGCCTCCATTTTTACAATTAAAATCAACGCCTTACTTCTTTCGATTTTAGTTGCAGTCCTGACCCAAGAAATACCCAGATGAAACTCAGGTATTATCCGCCTTGATAGGTTCCAGGATAGAGTTCCGTTTAGTGCTCAGGCGCCCCTTGAGGCACCGCAGGCATCGATGCCAAAGAAAACGGCCGCATTCACCAACGCCCCGTCCTCACTGATCAAACGAGCCTGGTGATGCTCTGCGCAGGCCAGGTGAAGTGCATCCAGCGTTCTCAAGCTTGTCTTTCTTGTCACAATCCAGTGGCTGGCCCGTTGATATTGGTCTGTTTCAATGGGGCAAAGGCTGAAGCGACCGTGACTGACATCGTCATGGAATGCACTTTCGATCCGGTTCGCCTGGGGTTCACTGAGCTCTCCCGTGCGTACCCACCGGGCCAGTACGCTTGCCACCTCGACTTTGGTGAGATGACTGATCAGAACAGGCCTGGTCTGAGACTCAAGCAGAGCCTGAACCCTATCGCTAGCATGCTCGTGACGGTAGTAGGGGAGAACGGCACTGGTATCGAAATACAGCATCAATAGCGCTCTTCATCTCTGAGTTCCCGCACCGCTTGGGCAGAGCTTTCCCGGATAGGGGGCAGAGATGCCCTGAGTTCCGAACGGTCTGGAAACTGGATCTTCCCGGGCAGGGCGCCGGTCAGGCGTGCGGCAGGTTTGCCGTGACGCAGAATCACGACCTCTTCTCCTGCGGCCACAGCGTCCAGAAGATTTGAGAGCTTTTCCCGGGTTTCCCGGACATTGATCGTTTGCATGATTGCCCCCCCCCTATGCGTGTACACAATTAGTGTACTCCCATTAGGAGTTTCCTGGCAATCAGGGAACCTGGAGAATTCAGTGCGTGGATTTATTCACCACATCTGGCGGAATGGGTTTGCTCCGCTTGCTGGCCAGAATACGATCTGCATCGAGCGAGGCGATAGGTACCCGGGTGTCTTTGGGAATGTCGCCACTCAGCTGGAGTTCCAGGTAGCGGAGGGCACACACCCGCAGAAACGATGTAAAATTGCCGAGGTCGTGGCCGGCGTCAATGGACTCGTGGTAGAGCCGGGTGATCATCTGGGGCAGGTTCATGCTGTCCCGTTCGGCGAGTTCTTCCAGTACATGCCAGAAGGCGTTTTCCATGCGTACGCTGGTAACCACGCCGTCGATACGCAGGGAATGGGTTTTGCTGATCCATAGCTCCGGATTGGCATTGATAAAGAGCTTGCACATGGCTGCCTCCTGGAGCACCTGGTGGGGCCGATAGCACGGCCCCTTGCGTTATTGATCCAGCAACTTGAAGAATTGCGCCAGCCAGGCAGGGTGAGCAGGCCAGGCCGGTGCTGTAACCAGATTAGCATCGGTTACAGCCTGATCAACCTCGATTGCGGCGAAGGTGCCTCCAGCCAGCTCCACTTCTGGCTGGCAGGCGGGATAAGCCGAGCATTTCCGCCCCTCCAGAACCCCCGCCGCCGCCAGTAACTGAGCGCCGTGGCAGATCGCAGCGACCGGCTTGTCGGTTTCGAAAAAGTGCCGGATGAGTTTCTGCACATCCTTGTTCAGGCGCAGATATTCCGGAGCGCGACCGCCAGGAACCACCAGGGCATCGTAATTCGCGGGGTCCAGCCCTTCGAAGTCTGCATTCAGGGTAAAGCGGTGGCCGGGTTTTTCGGTGTAGGTCTGGTCACCCTCGAAATCATGAATGGCGGTAGCGACTGTGTCGCCGGCCTTTTTGTCCGGGCACACGGCGTGAACGGTGTGGCCAACAGCCTGCAGTGCCTGGAATGGCACCATGGTTTCGTAGTCTTCGGTGAAATCACCGGTAATCATCAGAATTTTATTGCCGCTCATGGCTGTGTCCTTTTGTTTGTTTTGTCAGTTCGGAAACAGTATCAGCGGTGGTGGTGAAGCGGGTAATAGCGGATTACTACAGAGTTTCGTGATCGCTGGCTATCCCCTCAAGCTCCTGATCCATAAACCCACAGCACAGTGAACACTGTCGACTGGCAGAAACTCCTGCTCCAGCCGGCCCCGCTCTTTTCCCAGTAGCAGCCAGTAGAGGTCCATTTCTTTACCTGTGAGGCCGGAAGGGGGAACAGACGAAGCGGGCTGAGGCTCAATGACCGCGTTATCTTCTCCGAATCCCTCGAAAACAGCGCGGCTCATCAATAATGGGCGGAGGTGGGGCAGGGACTCCCTTGCCCGGGCCAGCATGGTCAGGCCCCAGGTATCCACGTCGCCCCAGTAAGCGATGTTTTTCTGCATCAGCCAGGCGGCCTGCAGCCAGGACAGGTTCAGGCCAGAGCCTAGCAGGGCGATGGTATCGGGTGTCCTCGGCAGCTGGTGAAGGCAGCGTTCGTTCTCCACCAGCAGCAGATTCTGTCCCGGTAGTGGGGTGTTCTGCAACTCGCTGGCCCGGACCCGAAATTGTGAAAACGGCAACAACTGCCCGTCCAGATCGGCCACCAACAACCAGTGATGGCCCTCATCCTCTGCACTCAAAAAGGCTTCTAGGCCGGTTTCGCTGGCCTGTCCGTCGTGTAGCACATCTAACATCTGAATCACCAATTGCCGGTTGCGCTCGAAAAACTTGCTATCGATACCGGCAAGGGATAACGCTCGCAGTGGCTTGCCTTCGGCATAGCCGGGACTTAGCTGAAGGGTCAGCGTTCCGCTGCGGATAACATCCTGCTCCGGTTTGTCGGTGACCAGGCTGCGGCGGCGGATAATCAGTGAATGAAAGCGCTGATCCAGTGAGGAGGCCAGGCGGCTGAGCATCTGGTATTCCCGCTTTACCTCATTGTTGCCGGTTGCCTGCACCCACTCGGTCGGCGATGCCAATACCCAGGCAACCGGAATCTCGATGGGCTCGCTGGCGCTCTGGAAACGGATGGGCTGCCATTCAATCTGTCCAATAGTGACTTCTCGCCAGGTCTGCAAATGCGTCCGAACCCTGTCGAGATGACTCCGGACGGCCGCACCGGTTGGCTTACCAATAAGGATTCGCAGTGGCCAGCTTTCCGGGTTTAGCAGGCGCTGCTCCCGCAGCTCCGTGTTCTGCCATTGCCGGGCCAGCCTGGCGGCCAGATCAGCCGGTGACTTCATGGGCCTTCCGGGTCATTTTTTCGGCGTGCGCCTCCAGTTCTTCCCAGCTCAGGGAGGTCATGGTGGCTTGCAGGTCTTTACGGTGTACCAGAATGGCGGAGCGGGTATGGGCTCGTAACAGGCGCATTTCCTTGTTCGGAGTGACGAACAGCGGGTGTAGGCCAAACTCGTTCAGGGCGGAGATAATGCGCCCGGCAACCGCATGGGAGCTCTTCGAGAAGGCTTCGTCCAGCACAATGGTTCCGAACAGCGGCTGGGTGGCGCCATCCGGGCAAAGGGCGTAGCTGAGGGAGGCGGTAAGGATGTAACTTGCAATGATTTCCTTTTCGCCGCCACTGCCGCCCTGGGAGCCGGTACGGGTTTCGATAACGGTGCCGGACTCCCGGTTCAGTACCGAGACTTCGAACTGCAGTCGGTAGCGGGGGTCCAGCAGGGCGCGGGCGCCGACGGTGCGCTTGTTGTCGGCCGCACCCCGCAGCAACCCCACCATGTTCTGCAGGGCCCTGAAGTGGCTTTCGCCCTGGTCGTCTTTCAGGGCATCGGCGCGCAACTGACGTTGGGCCCGTTCAAGAGTGCGCAGGGATTCATGGGCGACTCGCCGCGGCTCCAGACGCAGGAAACGGCCCGGTTGGAAGTCCACCCGCCGCAGGGTGGCGTTCAGGTCGGCGATGCGTTCCTCGATAATGGCGACCTGATTCTGGATATGGGCCAGCAACTGGATAACCCCTTGCTCCGAAGACTGGTTCAGGTAGTTCAGGAAGCGCTCCAGCTTCTGGGGAAGGGCTTCTTCTTCCAGCACCCGCAGCCGTTCCAGGTACTCGGGGATGTCGCGGATTTCGCTGCCGGTTTCTGCCAGAGCACCGGTGTCAATGGTGCGGGCCTTTTCCATCAGTTGGGTGAGGCTGAGTTCGTAGCCCTGAATCTGTTTGCCCAGTTTGCTGATGAACTTCTCCAGTTGTTCTCGCTGGGCCCGTTCCAGCAGTTCCAGTCGGTCGTGCTGGTCCGCTTTTGGTGGGCTAAAGTGTTTGTCCGCCAGGGCCTGTTGCTCATCGGTCAAGCCCTCGCCGATCCGTTCCAGCAAATCCTTGCAGCGATCGGTGGCCTGGGTGCGTTTGTCATCCAGCAGGGCATGGCGGGTGCGCTCGTCAGAGAGTTTCTGCTGGGTCTGCTCCAGCTCCTGGTTCACGATTTCGTACTCCCGCCTGGCCTTTTCCACATCGGAGTCCGGGGCGGTGAGGGTTTCCAGGCGGGCCTGCAGTTCGTCCAGCTCTTGCCGGGCGCTGGGCAGGTCAATGTCGCTGAAAGCGATGTCTGCCAGCAGTTTGTACAGCGCGATATGGTCCCGGGTGTTCTTCAGGTCTTTGCGGGCCTTCTCAAGTTCCTGCTGGATGCTGTCCGCTGCCTGCTGGCTTTCCGCCAGTTCTTCGGTCAGGGCGGCCAGCCGGTCCCGGTTGTTGAACCCGGTCATCCAGCCCTTGTCGAGGCGTTGGTTATCCCGTTTCTCGAAATAGCCCTTCTTGCCGGACATTAAGCCTCGTTGGGTCATTCCGTGGGGCGTCTGGCGCAGAGCTTCCGGGGAATCAACGCAATGCCGGTCAATGCCTGCCAGCAACTGTTTCACGGCCTCCCGGTGGGGGTGGCTTTTGAAATTGAGCTTGCGGGTGAAGCCGTCTTCCATAAACCGGGCGGGGGTCTGAGGTGCACCGGCTTCCAGTAACCGCACATGTAGCTGGTTGTCGTGGTGGTTGACCCGGTCCAGGGCTGACTGCATAGCCGCCGGTGGCACCAGCAGTCGCAACCGGTGCCCGCCAATGGCGCGTTCGATGGCGCCGCGCCAGGCTTTCTCCTCGGTTTTGACTTCCACCAGTTCGGCCACAAAGGGCAGGCTGGCTTCGTTCAGATTCAAGGCCCGGGCCAGTTCGCTGCGGAATTCCTGGTAGCGACCGTCGATGTTGGACCCGGGCCGGGCCTTGATGCGGTCGATCTCTTCCGTCAGTTCCGTGAGGGTTTCCGCAAGCTTGCCGTGGCGGATACGCAAATCCAGTAAGGCGCGGTCCCCGGTTTCCTCGAGTGAGGACAGTTCCTGCAGCCTGGTTTTACCCTGTTGCCGGTTGGCGGCCAGGCCCTGGGGAGAAAGGGTGTCGTCCAGAGCCAGTTTACGGGTCAGGGCCTGGTAGTCGTCGGCGTGGCGGGCCCGGTCGTTGACCCAGCGCTGTTGCTGGCCGAGCTGTTCCCGCAGTTGTTCGATGCTGGCACCGCCGGCTTCCAGGTAGACGTCCTTGAGGGTGGTAGCCTTGCTGTTCAGGCCGGTGACGGCGCCCTGAAGCGTATCGATGGTGTTCTGGCTTTGCCCCAGCCGGATATCCAGATCCCGGATTCGGTCACTCCAGAGCTGGTAACCGGCGTCAGCAAACCATACCGGCAGAATGTCCTTCAGGGTTTGCTGCTGATCCAGTTCGTTACGGGTGGTCTGGTGCTTCCGCCAGGTGTCGGCAATCGGCTGCAGGGACTGATGCTGTTTGCGGGCGGTTTCCAGTTCGTTGTGAATCGCGGCCAGGTCATCGAATTCGCTGGCCACTTCGCCTGCCCGGTCAAAGGCGGAATGGTCATCCAGCACCAGTTCGCGGAAGATTTCATCAATACTGTTGAGCTGTTTTAGCCCGGCGGCTCTATTGAGCAGAGTAAAAGCATTTTCACCAACTTCGAAGAAGCGCCGGACTTGAGCCAGGTAAGCCTTCTTGCTGTCGTTGGCCTGCAGACCGGGGGTATCCCGGGCATGCTGCTTCAGTCCCCGGGCACCGCCCTCATGGTGGATGGCCAGCCAGTCGTCCAAGCCCGGGTCGTCTGCTTCCGAGAACAGCCATAAACGTTTCAGATCACTGGCGGCCGAGCTGCTGCCATCGACCCAGAGCAATACCCCGATACGCAGTGTTTTGTTGCCATTGGAGAGGCGTGCGCTGATCGCGGTCACGGTTTTGCCAGGGCGGGCAATATGGCTGTTATCGCCGGAATTATTACCGGCCCCGGAGACCCCGCGAATATAGGAGATCAGGTCCCGGTCGCTCTCATGGCCGCCGGTGGAGGCCAGGTTATAACGGGGCTGATGGGTCAGCAGGGTCATCAATGCATCCACCAGTGTGGTCTTGCCGCTGCCCGTGGGGCCGATGATGGCGGTGCCCTTCGGGTCGATTTCGGCGCAATGGCGGCCATTGAATGGCCCCCAGTTGTAGAGGTCCAGATGGGTCAGGATATAAGCAGTGGACGGGATAATTTCTGCCGCAAACAGGTCGTTCTGGGGCAGGCTCATGCATCGTCTCCATCGGTGTTAGCATGGTCATCGGCGGCCTTGCCTACCAACCTACGGAAATGCTGCAGCAGGTTCTGCAGGTTCTCAGGGTTGGCAAGATGGGTAATGATGGGCCGGATGATGACCTGGTCATTGGTATCGATCTCCGAGACAATACCGTGGTTTTTCAGGTTTTCCAGCAGACTGCGCAGGCGTTTCTGGTCGCGGGCGTCACTGCCGGTATCCCCCAGGTAAAGCTGCAGTTGCGGTAACAGTTCTTCTAGTTCCACCACCGCATCCCCGGCACCGAGTCCGGCCTCCTGCTCGTGGGCAATAAAATGCTGGCGCAGGATCGCAATCAGCAGCGATTGTTCCAGGTTCATGCGCTGACGTCGCACCAGCGGGTGGGTCCACTCGTCGTCGGTTTTATCGCCGTCCTGGAACAGCTGTTCGGACACCACCAGAAAGGCCAGGCCGCGAATGTCATCGATTTTCAGACGCAGGTCAAAGGGTTCCAGGATACGGTTCACTGCCGATGTCTGGGTGATGGCCACTTGGTACAAATTGGGCTTGCGATCTGCCTCCAGCAGCCCGTATTTGAGCAGATCCTGGGCAGTGGTTTTCAGATTGCCGGCAGTGTACTGGTCGGTTGCGGTCGATGCCGCCGCGTCGACTTCTGTGGCCGGGACTTCAGGCTGCGGTGGCTGGTCGTCCTGCGGTGGGCCTTTCCGGCGGGTCAGGCGGTCAAAATAGTCGGACATACGGTATTAAAGCTCCCAGTCGATGGACTCTGCGGCAGTTCGGGTCAAAGTGAGGTGCGGCACATGAAAGCGCAGTTTGTGGCCGTTACTGTCGGTGATGTCCACCGCTTCCCGGTCTTCAGAGATCTCGACCTCCGCCTCCCGGGCCATGGCGAGCCAGAGGGCAATGGATTCCAGGTCGTGGGTGGGCGGCAGATGGCTGGCCAGCTCGGCGATGCTCATGGGGCGGTCAGTGACCTGAAGCAACTCCACCGTATCCTGGTAAAGCGCCTCCCGGTCCAGTCCGTCGAAGGCTCGCCAGAATTCTGCATCCACGTCCTCCAGATTGACGTCCTGCCCGGACAGTTCCAGCCCCTGCTCCTGCTCTTCCGTGGCCGACTTGAATCTGAGTCGTTCCACCAGCGGCAGGCCGGCAACCTCAACGGCGACCGGGGGCAGGGGTGTTCCGCTTTTGCGGATTTTATGGCTGGACCAGTCAATAGTAAGCGCCGTGTTAAGAAGGCCGTTCAGTAGCTCCCCGACCCGGTGGTTTTCTGCGGCCAGGCCGGTCTTCAGGAAGCCTTTCACGTCCCGCTCGCTGCGGGCCCGGGCCTTGATCACGGCGGCGGATTCCTGGATCAGGCGAATCACCAGCCAGCGCAGCTCGTCCTGCTGTTGTCGAGTCAGGGCGTGGCGGGTGGCCGGATGCCGCAGAATGGTGCGCAGCCGCTGTTTCATGCTGTCCAGCTCGGTGGACCGGCTCAACTGTTCATTAAAGCCGTGGAAGACCTTGCCTTCGGCGGTTTCCAGCAGCGTATCGTGGCCATCAAGCAAACGGTCGACAATCTCGCCGCGGTGATGCTGCTCGCTGACAATGGACTGGCGCAGCCGCCGGTCGGCGTCCCGGTAGGAGTCTTCCACCCGCCGGAAATCCGCCCACAGGCTGACCGACAGGTTGTAGACCTCGCGAATGCCCTCCGAGGCTTCGGCGCCCTCCAGTACCTTGAAGTGCCCAGCTTCAACCTCGGCCAGTTCGTGTTCCAGATCCTTGATTTTGCCGCGGATGTGGTCGGCGCGGCTTTGCGCATCCGGGTTCAGGCGGGTTTCCAGGTTCTCGATTTCCCGCTGCACTGTCGCCAGCCGTGAGGCGGTGGACGTCATGATCCGGTTGTCCAGCCCCTCGACGAAATCCAGGGCTTTTTGCAGGGCATCGGTCGCCATCAGCTTGCCGTTTCTCTCCACAATTAATCCGCGACGAATCCAGGCCCGCAGTTCCTTTCTGGCGTCCACCGCCGGGTCATTGGTGGACAACTCCAGGTCGTCACTGTTGGCATGCTGGCGCAGAATCCCGGTCAACATCTGCTGGGCATCCTCGAACAGGATTTCATCCCGATTCTGCTCCAGCAATGCCTGCAGGCAGCCAAGAACCAGCGGCCCGCGAGTGGCAGACAGCAGCTTCCAGGCCGGATGCTGGTGCCGTGCCACAAGGTAGGCTTGGGTTCTGAGGTCGTCCTTTTCATTCATGGTATTAAGCGCTTGATTCAGACAGAGCAGCGGCCCGGTTAGATGGAGAGTAAGTTGGTGACAGGGGGCTATCAACCCGACGCCTATAGTAACCGGGTACGAACCTTTGAAACAACGACGTAGCAAGGGATTCAGACGGGGAGAGATTTCGCGAGTGTTTTCTGAAGTGGCACACAGCGCCAGAAATTTCCGATCACAAGTCCGTCCTCCGTGGAGCTCGCCGCGCCCCAGCTGAATCTGGTTCCGATCACCTGCATTATATATCTACCCGCTAGCAGCAACTTCCGATAACATCCCTGCCATGACTCCTGAGAAAAACACGTCCTCTGCGGTATTGATCCGGCCCCGCGTCTACCTCGGCGACGGGATTGCCATTGGCCCCGGCAAAATTGACCTGCTGCGGGCGGTTGGCAAGACCCGCTCCATTGCCGCGGCCGCGCGTTCGCTCGGTATGCCTTATAAACGCGCCTGGCTTCTTACCGACTCCCTGAACAGGCGGTTCAGTCAGTTGCTGGTCGCAACCATGGCAGGTGGCAAGGGCGGTGGCGGGGCATACCTGACCACTCTCGGAGAAGAACTGGTCGCTCTCTACGACGCCCTGGAAGAGCGTCTTAACGCTGAGGCCGCGCCAGAACTGGAAGCACTGCGGAAACTGGCCGGCGGCCCCGGAATCTGATCCTGCTACTGTGCTGGCATCCCGGTTGCGCTACACTGTGCGTTATGTCCTATAGGACTTAACGCTCCGGCGAATTCGACAAACGAACCCGACAGATACAGTCCGGCGGCCTCACCGTCTCCGTTGTCCGATGCAAGGAACCCGTTCATGAAACTCCTGGGCCTCATGTTGCTGGCCTGCCTGCTGTTGTTCGCCACCCGCGCCCACGGTGGCAACTTCATCATCGCCGCGGCCTCTGACCTGCGTTTTGCGCTGGATGAGATCATCGAGGTTTACCGTCGCGATCACCCCGACCACAGGTTCGAGGTGATCTACGGTTCGTCGGGCAAGATAACGACGCAGATCCTGAACGGCGCCCCCTATGACATCTTTTTCTCTGCCGACATCTCGTTTCCGGAAAGGCTCAGGGCGGAGGGTTTTACCGCCACCGAGCCCGCCGTTTATGCCATCGGCCGCATCGTCCTCTGGAGTAACACGCTGGACGCCTCGAAGCTGAGGCTGGCGGACCTGCCCACCGACCCGCGCATCCGGCGCCTGGCCATCGCCCAACCCTCCCACGCACCCTATGGTCTGCGCGCGCAGGAGGCTTTGCAGGCTGCAGGCGTATGGGAAACGGTCCAGCCAAAGCTGGTGTTCGGGGAGAATATCGCTCATACCGCGCAGATGGTCGAATCCGGCGCTGCGGACGTTGGCATCATTGCGCTGTCGCTGGCGAAATTTCCTGACATGGCCAGGCATCCCGACCATCTCATTGATGAAAAGCTCCACAATCCGCTGACCCAGGGCTTTATCATTACCAGGCATGGCGGCGACAAACAGCCGGTGGCAAACTTCGCACGTTTCATGGACACCGGCACAGTGCACGAGATCATGGAGCGGTATGGATTCGTGATACCGAGGTAGCAAACGAGCGAAGGTCAATACCCACTCAAGACTGAGAGAATTCCATGCCCGAACTCAGCCCGGCAGACTGGCAGGCAATTGAGGTCACCCTCCGGCTCTGTTTCTATACCACGCTGATCCTGCTTGTCATAGCGACACCGATTGCATGGTGGCTGTCGAGTGGTCAATCGGCGGCAAGGATTGCGGTCCAGGCGATCGTCGCTCTGCCGCTGGTGCTGCCGCCAACGGTGCTCGGTTTCTACCTGTTGATTGTGCTCGGGCCGCGTGGTGCGGTCGGCGGCACCCTCGAATCCCTGGGCTTGCATCATCTTGCCTTCACCTTCGAGGGTATCCTGATTGCCTCGGTTCTCTACTCGATGCCGTTTGCGGTCCAGCCGTTGACCGAGGCTTTCGGCAATCTCGGCCGCCGGCCCGCCGAGGTCGCCAGCAGCCTTGGTGCCGGTCTGATCGACCGCTTCGTTACCGTCACCCTGCCACTGACCCGGGGGGGCTTCGTTGTTGCCGCCACCCTGACGTTTGCCCATACGCTGGGCGAGTTCGGCGTCATCCTCATGCTTGGCGGCAGTATTCCCGGCGAGACCAGAGTGCTGTCGGTACTGATCTACGACCACGCTGAAGCAATGAACTATGAGGCCGCCCACCGGTTATCACTGATGCTGCTGATTTTCGCGTTCTTCACCCTGTTCGTGGTTTATGGCCTGACCCGTCGCTTCAAGGTAGCCAGGGTATGACGCTGGCAATCAGGGCAAGGCTTAAACGGAGTGACTTCGAGCTGGACGTCGACATCGATCTGCCGCCCGGCGGAGTGACATCGTTGTTCGGACGATCCGGCTGCGGCAAGACAACCCTGCTTCGCATTATGGCGGGGCTTGAAAAGGTGCGCGATGCAGAGGTCCGTTTCGGCGATCAGGTCTGGCAGCAGGGCAAGCACTTTGTCCCACTACACCAGCGCCGGATCGGAATCGTGTTCCAGGAACACAGCCTGCTGCCACACTTGTCGGTACGCGGAAACCTGCTCTACGGTTACAAGCGCACACCCGCATCACTGCGCCGGCTGCACCTGAGCGGGGTTACCGATATGCTCGGTATCGCTGATCTGCTCGACCGGCCGATTGACCGGCTCTCGGGTGGTCAGCGCCAGCGCGTCTCGCTTGGCCGCGCTCTGCTGACCAGCCCGCAGTTGTTGCTGCTCGACGAACCGCTTTCTGCCCTCGACACCCGCAACAGACGCGAGGTCATGCCGTTCCTGTCGCGGCTGGCTGCGGAATCGGGTGTGCCGATTGTGATGGTGACGCACTCACCGGATGAGGTCGAACGGCTGGCCGATCGCGTGGTGTTTATGGAAGCCGGCCGCATCTCCTCGGTCGAGTCCCTCCAGCAGACCCTCAGGCGCACCGACTCGCCACTGTTCGCTGACAAGGGTACTGTCTGTGTGCTTGCAGGCAGGGTGTTGCCGGGGCAGGCTGACGGACTGATACGCTTTGGCAACGAACACCTCCAGTTCCTGATCGAGGATCCTGGTCCCCATGGGATGCCGACCCGCGTGCGGATCCATTCCAGCGACGTCGCGATCGCCCGGCATCGTATCGGGGATGTCAGCGTGGTGAATCAGTTACCGGTCATTGTCGAGCGGATTGAGGCCTTCCGCCCAGGCCGCATACTGGTGGCGGGTAAGCTCCGGGACGGGCAGATACTGACAGCCGAAATCACCGAACATTCCTGCCGCAGGCTCGGACTCGGTAACGGCCAGCTTGTACATGCGCTGATCAGGTCGGTCACGCTGCTGGACTGATGAACAACAGTCGCTAACCGCCAGGTTCGAGTTGCCGGCGCAGCAGGAACTTCTGGATTTTCCCCGTTGACGTGGTTGGCAGCCGGCCGAAAATGATTTTCCTGGGCGCCTTGAAGTGGCTGATATTGTCTCTGCAGAAGCTGATTAACACCTCTTCGCTCAGCTCGCTGTCAGGGCGCAACTGGACGAAAGCGGCGGGAACTTCGCCCCATTTGGCGTCCGCCATTGCGACAACCGCTGCGAGTTCGACGTCTTCATGGCGTTGAATGATCTCCTCGACTTCAAGCGAAGAGATGTTTTCCCCGCCGGAGATGATGACGTCTTTCAGCCGGTCGCGAATCTTGACATAGCCATCAGGCTCCATAACCGCCAGGTCACCGGAGTGAAACCAGCCACCGGCAAAGGCTTCGCCGGTGGCCGCCGGGTTGCGCAAGTAACCCTTCATGACGATATTGCCCCGGAACATGATCTCCCCCTGGGTCTTGCCGTCCGCAGGCACGGGACGCATGGTAGCAGGATCGAGCACGGCGATGCCTTCCTGTAAAGGATAGGTCACACCCTGGCGGCCATTGAGCCGGACCCGCTCAGCCAGGGGGTACTGATCCCAGTCGTCCTGTTTGGCGCAAACCGTGGCCGGGCCATAGGTTTCGGTCAGCCCGTAAACATGGGTGAGCTCGACGCCGATCCTTTCCATCCGTTCCAGCACGGATGCAGGCGGTGCGGCGCCCGCAATCAGCCCTGAAACCTTGTGCTCGAAAGGCTCCCGCGCGGCAATGGCAGCGTCGGCGATCATGGCGTGGACGATGGGGGCACCACAGTAATGGCTGACCCTGTGCTGCCGGATCAGTTTCAGGATCTGCTCCGGATCCACCCGCCGCAGGCAGACGCTGGTGCCGCCGATGGCAGCCAGGGTCCAGGGGAAGCACCAGCCGTTGCAATGAAACATGGGCAGGGTCCACAGGTAGACCACGCCCGGAGGCAGCGTCCAGGACAGCACGTTGCTGACGGCATTCAGGTAAGCACCCCGGTGGTGGCTGACAACCCCCTTGGGATTGCCGGTGGTGCCGGAGGTGTAACCAAGGGCAATCGCATCCCATTCGTCCTCCGGTAATGGCCAGGCGCCGGGCGCCGGCTGATCAGCCAGCAACGCCTCGTATTCAAGATCGCCGATAAAGCGTTCTGCGCCCTGGCCTGGGTCTGACACATTGATAATGATGGGGGCCGGCCCTTCCATGCGGGCAAGGGCCTTTGCCACCACTTCGGCGTACTCGGGGTCGGTCAGCAACAGCCGGGTACGACTGTGATCGAGAATAAAGGCCACCGCCTCCGGATCGAGGCGGATATTGATGGCATTGAGCACGGCCCCGACCATGGGGACGCCAAAGTGCGCCTCATACAGGGCAGGGACATTCGGCAACAGGGTGGCAACCACATCCCCCCGGGCAACGCCGAAGCTCTGTAGCAGGGAAGCCAGGTGACAACAGCGTGTGTAGGTCTGCTGCCAGCTATAACGGGTATCGTTATAAATGAGTGCCGTTCTGTCGGGATAAACGCTGGCAGCCCGTTTGATAAAACTCAAAGGCGATAGCGGAACATAATTGGCGGCTGTTTTTTCGAGAGCCGCATTGAAATCGCAGAGATCATTCATGGCCGTTCACCTTATGGTTGTATCATGCGACCTACTCAGTCGTTGCCCGGTTGTTCCCAGACCGGCTTACGCTTGCCGAGAAACGCATCGATCCCTTCTGCCACGTCAGGGCTCATCATGTTCTCGGCCATCACATTGCCGGCAAACTCATAGGCATCGGCCAGTGGCATCTGCCGCTGGGGGTGGAACATAGCCTTGCCAAAGCGCACTGCCGCAGGGCTCTTGCTCAGGATCTGTTCCACCTTGTCGGTCACGGCATTATCCAGTTCGGAATCAGGGGCGACTGCGCTCAGCAGGCCCCACTCAAGCGCGGTATCCGCATCGATGAAACTGCCGGTCACCAGCATGTCGAACGCCCGTTTGGCCGGGACGTTGCGGGACAGCGCCACGGCGGGGGTAGAACAGAACAGGCCCACGTTGATGCCGGAGACCGCAAAACTCGCCGATTTGGCGGCGATGGCCAGGTCGCAGCTGGCTACCAGCTGGCACCCGGCCGCCGTGGCCATGCCCTGGACTTTGGCGATTACCGGCACCGGCAGCGCGACGATGCTCTGCATCAGCCGGCTGCAACGGCGAAATAACGCCTGATAGTAGGACTGGTCCGGATTGGCGCGCATTTCCCGCAGGTCGTGACCGGCGCAAAATCCTTTCCCTGTGGCTCCGATTACCACACACCGGACCGAAGGCTGGTCAGCGATCAGATCCAGCTCCTGTTGCAGGACATCCATCATGGCTTCGGAAAGCGTGTTAAATTTATCGGCTCGGTTCAATGTGAAGTAGACGGCGCCATCTGCATCCTCCCTGAGAAGAATGTCTTCTGGATACTGACTGTGATTCATAGATTACTCCCGCCATGGGTGGCTGATTAAATCTGATTGACTGTCACCTCGGTTGTGATCGAGTTGCGGATAAAACAGTTTTTATGGGCGTTGGTGTGAATTCTGGATATCGCTTTCTCGTCCGGCACTTTATCGCCCCCGAAGGTGATGCGCGGCGACAGCTCGATGCGCGTCATTTCCTTGCCTTTCCGATCGTTATTTTCCAGATAGCCGACCGGATTGTCTTCATAGGATTCGACCTGATAACCCTGATAATCGGCGATGGCCAGAAAAAACAGCATGTGACAGCTGGACACTGCGCTGATAAACATCTGTTCCGGGTCGGCGCACTCTGAATCGCCTTTGAATTCGACGGACGCGGAAACGTTGACCTGCTGGTCACCACTGAGGGTAACCCGATGATTGCGCGAGTAGGTTTCTGCATCGGTCTGGTGAGGCTTGCGGTGCCAGCTGATGTTGGAATAATGGACGGACATAAAGCTACATCTCCTTGCTGCGGATTACATTACGATAGTCAGTGCCCGGGGAAAACAACAGTTTTGTTGCCGTTGAGAAAACATCGTTTCTCGACATGCAGTTTGATGGCCCGCGCCAGTACCAGGCGTTCGGTGTCCCGGCCTTTTGCCACGAGTAGCTCGGGGGTATAGGTGTGATCCACCGGTTCGACGCCCTGGCTGATGATTGGACCCTCATCCAGATCTTCGCTGACGTAGTGTGCGGTTGCCCCTACCAGCTTTACACCTTTCTCGTAGGCCTGATGGTAGGGCTTGGCGCCTTTGAAACCCGGCAGCAGCGAATGGTGGATGTTGATGGCCCGGCCGTGCAGTTTTTTACACATCTCCTCGGACAGGATTTGCATATAGCGGGCCAGCAGGACAAGGTCAGCTTCGCAATGCTGGATGATTTCCCACATATGCGCTTCCTGCTGCGCCTTGGTTTCTGCCGTAACCGGCAGGTGGTAGTACGGAACTTCATACCAGTCGGCCAGCCTTTTCAGCTCGGAGTGATTGGAGATGACCGCCAGAACTTCGATATTAAGCGCGCCGGTACTGCTCCTGTGGAGAATATCCTGCATGCAGTGATCGTACTGGGATACCAGGATCACCACTTTCTCCGGGGTCGCCAGGTCGCTCAGGTCCCATCTGATCTCGAAGGCTTCGGCCCGGTCGGAAAACTGTTTACGCAAGGCCTCTTCAGAAAATTCACCGTCGCCGACGAAATTGAACTCCACGCGAAAGAAAAAGCGTCCGGTATCGGCATCGTTAAAAGTGTGCATTTCGTACGCATAACACTCATATCGATATAGACTGTTGATGATCAGATCAAGCACACCGAGTTTGGTGAGCGAGCTTCCGGTAAGCACATAGGTGTTTTTATACGGGTTCATTCTGTCGGCCCTTTGTTTTTATTTTGTTTGCCAGACCGATAATAAGAGAAACCGGCAGCAAGATGGGCCTAAAAAGTGCCACAAAAGACGGCTAATCGAACTTGTTTCCTGCGCTCTGTAGTCCATTTGGGCTAAATGAATAAGCAATTGATTTAATGAATTTTTTTGTGACAATTCCGGGGCTGGTCAGAAGAGGTGAGCGTGGGTCAATCATCAATGGCAGTGCTGACCCGTAATGGCAGGCGGACCGGTTTATCACCGGGGTCTTGCTTACTTGACCGTGGCAACCGGCGTCACTACCTTTATGCTATTGACAGGGACATTCGGACAATGCGCCGCGCCCTGGAAATCCGGGGCGCCATGGATAATGCAGTGAATGATGGGTCCGACCATGAATAACGCTGGCCAGGCGGGCAATCAGCCCTGGTTTTCGCTTATGCTGCGTGAGCGCTTCCGCAGACCGGGCCAATGAAAATATGAAAAACGTCAGCCTGGATACACTGGATATCCGCATATTGAGTACGGTGCAGCAGCACGGACAACTAAGCAAAGCCAGGCTTTCAGAGCTGGTGAGCCTGTCGCCGACACCCTGCTGGATTCGACTGGAAAAACTCAAAAAGGCAGGGTATATAAAGGGTTATCGCGGTGAGATTGCGATTGACAAAATTGCCGACCTGGCAAAATTTATCGTGACAGTGTCACTGAAGACCCACAACCGGGCAGATTTCAGGCAGTTTGAAAATTGCATTCAAAGCATCGATGAAATCGTGGAATGCAGTGCAACAGCGGGTGGTTCGGACTACGTGTTCAAAGTCGTTACCACCAGCCTTAACAGTTTTCAGGATCTGATGGAGGATTTGCTCAACAGGGAGATCGGGATTGAACGTTATTTTATTTATGTTGTCACCAGGGACGTCAAATCAACACCCATTAATCTGTTCAAGCTAGTGAAAAATAAAAAAAGCCCGTAGCTATTTCATTCAGTCCTTGTTTATCGCTCCTGGTCAGGCTCCGGACCCGTCTGCAGGCGTCTTCCCATACATTGAGCGTAAGGCAATGGGCCACGGCTACTGCACTCAGGTAGTCTTCTTCGCCGGAGCGTCGGCGGAGGCGGGGCGCCCCGCACACCCGCCATTTTCAGTGACCCAGTTCGCCGTGGCCCTGATCCCGCCCAACGGAAAGAAATGCACCTGGTGAATGCCCAGGTCCGGATGCTGCGCCCGATGCTCAGCCAGCTCGGTCAGTAAGTCGGTGGGCTCATAGGGCAGAAGCAGCTTGCTCACATCCTTTGCCCGGCGTTGCAGCACCTGCATGCTCGGGCCCACGCCACAGGACATTGAGTATTTGATCAGGGTGTGAAGCTTGGCCGGGCCGGCTACCCCGATATGGATGGGCAGATAAATACCCTCCGTCGTCAGCCGGTCGGCCCAGGCGATGACCGGAGCGGCCTCGAAACAGAACTGGGTAGTGATTGCCACACGGGCATCAGTGCGCTCGGAGAACTTCTGCTTCCATTTCAGTGATTGCATGACCATCCGGTCGGAACCATCGGGGTCGATATCGCGGTTGCTTTCGGGGTGGCCGGCGAAGTGTAGATTCCTGAACCCGTCGAAGAGCCCGGTCTCCAGCATCTGCATGGAATCCTCGAATGCGCCGGCCGGAGTTGTCGGGCCACCGCCCAGCAGCAGTGCCTGTTCCACGCCCGCCTCGTCCCTGTACCGGGCGACCCATTCGGCCAGTTCGGCCCGGTCCCTGATAATGCGGGCAGGAAAATGGGGCATGGCCGGAAAACCCTCATCGGCCAGACGTCGTGCGGTGCGAACCATATCCCTGATCGGTGTTCCCTCGATATGGGCGATATAGACGCGGGTGCCTGCTGGCAGCAGGTCCCGAAAACTCTCTATCTGGTCGGCGGTCCGCGGAATCACCTCGATCGAATAGCCGCTCAGAAAGTTCTCCAGCAAACCGGAAGTCTGATCTTCTGCGCTGGTAGCGGAAGGTTTGTGGCGAAAAGAAAACAGCCCCATAAAATCGATCCTGCGTGCTGATGGGTGGTCTGACTCTGGTGCTTACAATTAATGCCTGACCGCAAGCTAAGGAGCCTCTGAACAACTCCTGAATCCCGACTCACCCGGTGAGGCTTGTTATTCGCCTGGATGGAGTCGCCGCGATTTTCTTGCCAGGATCAAAGAAAGGCTTTTCGACCACGATGGCGGTTGTTTTCCCGCCAGGAGTCTCGACGTTGAAATCTGTTCCAAGGGCCGAAAAGTCTTTGCCAACCATTGCCAATGCAATATTGCGTTCCAGGCGCGGAGAAAACACCGCAGAAGTAATCGTGCCTACCTGTTCACCCGCTTGCTCCAGGGCCCAGAAGCTGGAGTTGGGCCCCCTCAGTGCGGGACCACCGATGACCAGGCCAACCAGTTTGCGTGATACCCCCTCGTCACGGATGCGCCTGAGCGCAGCCTTGCCAATGAAATCGGCCTCGATATCCAGTTCGACCAGACGGTCCAGACCCAGTTCATAGGGATTGGTGTTGGTGTCCATATCGGCATGGTAGGACAGCATGCCGCCCTCAACCCGACGAATGGTTGAGGTGTGACCAGGCTGAAGACCGAAGGCAGCACCTGCGGCCATGATCTTCTCCCAAAGCTCATCACCTCTTGAATCGTCCAGCAGATAGAGTTCATAGCCAAGTTCGCTTGACCAGCCGGTGCGGGAAACAATCAGAGGAATACCGTCAAGATCATATTCCCGTAGCCAGAAATACCGGAGGTCGTTGATACTGTCACCGAATAGCGCTTCCATGATTTTGCCGGACTCCGGACCCTGCAGCTGGAGTGGCGATACCTCCGGTTCGCGGATTCTGACATCCAGACCGGAATGAATGGCGACTCCCTGGGCCCACAGCAGGATGTCACTGTCCGCCAGAGAGAGCCAGAAGCGGTTTTCTTCGAGACGAAGCAGGATGGGATCGTTCAGAATGCCGCCTTCGGCATTGGTGATCAGTACATATTTACACTGGCCCACCGCACACTTTGAAAGGTCTCTCGGGGTAAGCATCTGAGTGAATTTTGCAGCATCAGGACCGGTAATTTCCACCTGGCGCTCAACAGCAACATCACACAGGATGGCCCTGTTGACCAGGTTCCAGAAGTTCTGCTCCGGATCACCGAAATCCCGGGGAATATACATGTGATTGTATACCGAGAAACCTTTGGCGCCCCAGCGCACGGTAGCGTCGAAGTAGGGCGATTTCCGAATCTGTGTGCCGAAGCCGAATTCTTTTTGTTGTAGTCTAGCCATGTCCCGGTCCTTATTGTGCGCGATCACATCGGTGACAACAGCCACCATTCAGAATGCGTGAATAGAAAAAGGATACAAGGAATTCAGCGGGCGAGGGGGCCCAAAAATGCCGCAAAAAACGAATAATCGGACTTGATTCCTGCACTCTTTAGTCCATTTGGGCTAGTGGCAGAAAGTTGCTGATTTGAAAAGCCTTTTTTTATGCTTTGCTGTGGCTGACCGGGCCGGTCCCGGCGAGATCCGGATGCCTGCCCATTGGCTTCTCAGTCCTTTGATTTGACGGCGCGCGCAATGGTTGATCGTGATGCCCCGGTCTCGGCGCAGACTTCTGACCAGCTGTAACCTTCATTGAGCATGGCAAGAATCTGCCGGTGTTTTTTCCGGTCCACCGGGCGTCCTCTGTATTTTCCCTGCGCCTTGGCCCTGGCAATGCCCTCAAGGTGTCGTTTACGCGCTTCCCGGCTTTCCTGGAGGGCAAGGGCATCCACCATGTCCAGCATCATGCTGGTCAGTCTCTCGGCCATGTGCGCCATGGCACTTTCGCTGGAGACCATGACCCAGGAAGACTCCACGTCTAGCGCAACAATGCGGATTTTGCGCTGCCTGATTCTGTGGCGGAAATCCTTCCATCGGTTGTCGGAAAGGCCACTCAAAATACCTGCGCTCTCGATCAGCAATACGTCATTGGGCCGGGCCTGACCCAGCAGCCGGAAAAGTTCATCACCGGGTTCGGGGGCCGTTCGGGATTCAGGCCCGCCACGGGGTGCAATTGCAACACCCTTGTCCCGCAGCAGCCGGAACAGACTGGAACGGGCTGGCGGAATTTCCCGATCGCGGTAGTAAGCGTGGATCCTTTGCCCCTTGCGCAACGCAAAGGTTGCAAAGGCGTTCTCAAGATCAGAATGGTTTTTGCCTGATACTGTTCTGTGGAGATAGGCGTGTATCAACACAGCGCTCGCCTCGGTTTTTTAGGAATGGTTTTATAATAGGTGAGATTATGGCTGGTGCAAGCGAGCGTCCGAGTTCCGGGAGCCCATGCAATCCGGTTCGTTTTGAATCATGTCAAGCGAACTGGCCAGAGTCATCCCTGGCTCGCAAGGGCCTTGAGATCAGCGATCAGTGCCTCTGTGCTCTGGCCCGGGCGAACCAGCAGGCGAGCCTCACCATCGCGATCAAAAACATAGACCGCGCTACTGTGGGAAACGTCGTAGTTGCCGTCTTCATTGGGCGCCTCATACCCGAAAGTCGTGCGGTAGCGTTTGCTCAGTTCCCTGAGATTTTTCTCGCTCCCGGTCAGACCAATAATGCTATCGCTGAAAAACTCAACGTAACTCTTGATGCGTTCGGGGGTGTCGCGTTCAGGATCAACGCTGACAAAAATGATCTTGACGTCCTGCCGAGTCGGCTCGGGAAGATTCTTCACGACCCTGGCGAGTTTCTGGAGCGTGGTCGGGCAGATATCAGGACAGGAGGTAAAGCCGAAGAACATCAGGCGGATATTTCCGTCCGTGTCTTCGGCGGTGACGGTTTTGCCTGAGGTATCGGTCAGTTCATAGCTGAGTTCCGGCATCAGACCGCTGATGCTTTTCGCGTTCCAGTTCTGCTGATCGCCGGAACAACCGGCCAGAAGTGCCAGCATCAGGGCGGCAAACAGGCGGATTCCGGACGTGGAAATTGTGGATATCACTGGGTGGCCTCTTGTTGTGTCTCTGGTCCCGGACCGGGCTTTGAATGCGGGGCTGAACGGGGCGCAGGGCCGGTATCGGCGCGCATGGCACGACGAAGAATGATCAGGATCCCGAGGATGCTCATCATTGCCGGCGGAATCCAGGTCAACATCCCGCCTATCAGCTGGTCCATGTCCGGCGGCATGGGCCAGGCCCGGCCACAGACCTCGTAAACGTCATATACCATGCCCCTGGCGAACACGATGTAGGCGCCCAGAATCATCTGGGGAATGGCGACGACCGCCAGACAGAGTATCCGTTTGCCGTATCCGAGGGCGTTGGTCGTCGCCGGCGACCGTGGATCAAAGATCAGCCACCAGAACAGCAGGCCGTCCAGGAGCATGCTCCAGTTCATCACCCAGTAAAGATCGCGGCTGAGCATGGCGTCGAAATGAATCGATGGCCAGAGCCAGAAATAGATCAGGCCGAAAAACAGCAGCGAGGCAATCGCAGGCTGCTGCAGAACGCGGTAAGCCCAGCCCAGCGGGGCAAGATACGGCAGCACCGGCTTTGGCATCTGACGATACAGAAACTGCATCACCGGCAGTGGATTGGACAAGGCGATCAGAATAGGGCCCAGATGATGGAGAATCAAATGCTGCCCGCGATGGACGAAGAACATGTACTGCGAGTAGTAATCAAACCTGGTCTGCATTACCGCATAGCACAGCAGGACGCCCAGGGTGAAGGTGAAAATCCTGCCACTTCCCGGCCGGTCGGCGGCAGGCATTGCCAGCAAAGCGTAACTGTACAGACCCAATACCAGGATATAGGCCAGAATGGTCAACGGCGAAAAATCATAAGGGAGCAGGTAATCTGCAACTGACATCTGGAGTGCACCCTTCAGTTATTGTTTCTGAGGCGGTTACGTAACTGTTCAAGCCGCTGCCGGATTTCTTCCCGTCGCTCGTCACTGCCCTGATCGGTTGCAGGTCCCGGGAACCTCGCCGGCCGGGCCTGCTGCTGGGCATTGCCGGTCTGCGAGCCATCGCGGCGAGGACTTGAAGTATTGGCAGCAAGGTTCATCCCGGTCCGGTCCTCATCATCCGGAAAAAAAAGACTCTCACGCACTCCGGCCCGCTCAATGATGATGCGGTCAGGCCTCACTGTCCTGAGAGTTGCGTTGCCCGGGAGTTCGTCACCGACAATAAAGGCTTCGGTCTGACCTTTGTTGTCCTCCACCAGAGCGCTACCCGGAAAATCGCCTGAGGCGGACATCACGCCCCGGAGAACCAGCTTGAGGTTGGTTTCGGGCAAATCGTCAATATCGGTTTCCGGCGCCACGGCCTGCTCTTCATTGCCAAACATCTGGACTGAGGCAAGGGCAAAGTCAGGCACCTGGCGATCGGCCTGTTCGTTACTCCGCGTGACGGAGCGACTGTCGCCGGTTTCAGTCACGGTTTGTGACTGCCAGAAGCCATGGGCCTGCCAGGCTGTGGCGGATATCATACCCAGTCCGGCGGCGATAGCCAGAATAAAGGGTAACCTGGAACTGATCGAAAGCATTCTAGTGTCCCGTCTGGCCGGTGTTGCCTGCCCTTGATATCGAACCACCATACCTTCGGACAGGCGCCTTGGCCAGAAGCCCCAACGCCTCACAGTGGGTCAGCGAAGCAGCCAGACTGGACACTATGTCCTGAAGGTACAGATGCAGGCGTTAGAGTTGCCAAAGGTTATCAGACTGTAAGGCGTCAAAAGCAGTATAGTGTACCGGGATATTCAGTGGTTCCAATTCCTGTGGTAGCCTTCTGTGTCTACTGAATTATAAGGATTCCGGCGATTGTGGATACAGACACCGACATAAAGTCGCAAGATGCTCCTCTGGGCCGGCTTCCGTTCATGTTTGCGAAGCGCAACGGCGTCATTCTGACCCGTGACGACGACGGCGAGGCGGTCATCCTGGTAAAACCCGGTGCCGGACATTCGGCGCTTGCCGAAGCCAACCGTATCAGCGGCGGCCACGCACGATTCGCGACCATTGATCCCTCCCGCTTCGATTCGGCCCTGAACGCGGCCTATCAGAACGACTCCGCCGAAGCCATGCAGATGGTCGAGGGCATCGGCGATGATATGGACCTGGCCTCGCTGGCCGATTCGGTGCCGGAAACGGAGGATCTGCTTGAGCAGGAAGATGATGCGCCGATTATCCGCCTGATTAATGCCATCCTGACCGAGGCGGTCAAGACCAATGCTTCGGATGTCCATATCGAAACCTACGAAACCCGGCTGGTAGTCCGCTTCCGGGTTGATGGTGTGTTGCGGGAAGTGGTTCAGCCAAAGCGGGCACTGGCGCCATTGCTGGTTTCCCGTATCAAGGTCATGGCAAAGCTGGATATCGCCGAAAAAAGGGTTCCCCAGGACGGGCGTATTGCCCTGAGAGTTGGCGGGCGCGAAATTGATCTGCGGGTTTCCACCATGCCGTCTTCCAGCGGAGAGCGGGTAGTGCTGCGGCTGCTCGACAAGCAGGCCGGCGCTATCCGTCTGGAGTCCCTGGGTATGGCACCGGGAGACCTGAAAGTACTCCGCCGGCTGATTCAGCGCCCGTACGGGATCCTGCTGGTAACCGGCCCCACAGGGTCGGGGAAGTCCACCTCGCTGTATGCCGCGCTTCAGGAAATCAACGACCGCAGCCGCAACATCCTGACCGTGGAAGATCCGATTGAATACAACCTGCCCGGTATCGGCCAGACCCAGGTAAACAACAAAGTGGATATGACGTTTGCGAGGGGGCTGAGGGCGATATTGCGGCAGGACCCGGACGTGGTCATGATTGGTGAAATCCGCGATATAGAAACCGCTGAAATTGCAGTTCAGGCCAGTCTGACCGGTCACCTGGTGTTTTCAACCCTGCACACCAATACTGCCGTAGGTGCCATCACCCGCCTGATGGATATGGGCATCGAGCCTTTTCTGATTTCGTCAAGCCTGGTGGGCCTTGTGGCCCAGCGCCTGGTCAGGGTACTTTGCACGGAGTGCCGCGAGACCTACACGCCAACGGAGGAGCATTGCGAATTCATTCAGCAGGACCCGTCAGATCCCCCGACGCTCTATCGCGCCAGAGGTTGCGAAGCCTGTAATGATCTTGGTTATAAAGGGCGTATCGGTATCTACGAGGTGGTCGAGGTTAACGAGGAAATCAGCGCCCTGATTCACAAGCGTGCCGGTGAGCTTGATCTCGAGCATGAAGCCCGCCGCCACGGCCCGAGCATTCATGCCGATGGTGTGCAGAAAATCATCGACGGGGTCACCACGGTGGAAGAAGTTCTGCGCGTAACCCACCGGAGCCGTTAACCAGATGCCAGCATTTGATTACAAGGCGCTCGACAGCCGTGGCAAACAGAAAAAAGGCGTGATGGAGGCGGATGCGCCAAGAGCGGTGCGCCAGCTTCTCAGGGAGAGGGGCATGACACCGCTGGAAGTGGTGCATGCCACCGAAAGACAGAAACCGGGCAGCCCGCTGGTCAGCCGTGGCTCGATCAGTGTCGCCGACCTGGCCCTGATTACCCGCCAGCTTGCCACCCTGATCCAGTCCGGTATTCCCATTGAACAGGCGTTATCGGCCACATCAAAGCAGGCTGGCAACCCGCGGATCCGCAGCATGCTTATCGCCATTCGTGCCAAGGTGATGGAGGGCTATAGCCTCGCCGACAGCCTGGGCGAGTTTCCGCGGGCGTTTCCGCGGCTTTTCCGCTCCACGGTTGCGGCGGGCGAGCATGCCGGTCATCTCGACCTGGTTCTCAACCGCCTCGCCGATTACACCCAGGCGCGCCAGGAATCCCGTCAGAAAATACAGCTGGCCGCGATTTATCCGATCATTCTGAGTGTGGTGGCAATTGCCATTGTCGTGTTCTTGCTGACCTACGTGGTGCCCGATATCATCTCGGTTTTTGTCAATCAGGGGCAGGACCTGCCGGCGTTGACCAGTGCGCTGCTGACCGTGTCCGACTTTATAGCGGGCTACGGCATTTATGTGCTGCTAATCATCGTGGCCGGGATTGTTGGCTTCCGGGTCGCACTGAAACGTCCGGCCTTTCGCATGCGCTTTCATCAGAGCCTTTTGAATGTACCGATGTTCGCCAACATGGTCAGGGGGGTCAGCACAGCGCAGTACGCCAGCACCCTCAGCATCCTGACCACCAGCGGTGTACCACTGGTAGACGCCATGAGAATCGCAGCGGAGGTTTTGGCCAACGACCATCTGCGACTGGTCCTCAAGGACGCGGCCCGTAAGGTCAGTGAGGGCGGTTCCCTGCACCGCGCTCTGGACCAGACCGGCTATTTTCCACCGATGATGCTGCATATGATTGCCAGCGGTGAGACCAGCGGTGAACTGGATAGTATGCTGGAGCGAACGGCGAGCATGCAGGAGAAAGATCTTCAGGCAAAAATTGCTACCATGGTCGGCCTGTTCGAGCCGCTGATGCTGCTGTTTATGGGTGGCGTTGTGTTGATTATTGTTCTGGGCATCATGTTACCGATATTGAATATGAGCAATCTGATCGCCTGACCCGAACGGACAGGGCGATCACTATTCCGGTGTAAGAGGCAGTTAAAATGACAGGCAGATCCATGGAAAATTACATTTCACCCAGAGAGTTAAGATCACAACCTCAATCAAAATCACAACGTGGCTTCACCCTGATCGAGATCATGGTGGTTCTGGTCATTCTCGGCCTGCTGATCGCGATTGTCGCACCGAACATCATCGGCCGTGGTGATGAAGCGCGGGTGACAGCGGCCGAGGCCCAGATGCGCAGTATCGCCAATGCTCTGGATCTTTATCGCCTCGATAACAGCCACTATCCCTCAACCCAGCAGGGACTGGAAGCGCTGGTCTCCAAGCCCAGCGGGAGCCCGGAGCCGCGAAACTGGAATCCGGACGGTTACATGAAATCCGTGCCGGTCGATCCCTGGGGCTCGGAATACCAGTACGTCAGCCCGGGAACAGAGGGCCCCTACGATCTTTATTCCTATGGTTCTGACGGGCAGGAAGGCGGCGAAGGCGATGCGGCCGACATCAGTGTCTGGCAGGTCCGGGAATAAATGGGTCTGTGCCCCCGGCCCCGCGCCAGCGGTTTCACTCTGATTGAAATTCTGGTGGTGCTGGTGGTGGTCAGTATGCTGGTTGCCCTGGCCACCTTTACGCTCGGCGGTAATTCCAAACGGCGTGACCTCGACAACGAGGCAGAGCAGTTTTTCCTGCTGATGCAGACCCTGTCGGAGCAGGCGGTGTTGAATAACACCGAGTTTGGCCTGGTGATGGCAGAGGATCAGTACCGGTTTCTGGTTTACGACCAGCAGACCGACAGCTGGCAGCCTTCCCCGGAACGGATGTTCCGGAGCAGGGCACTGCCGCAATGGCTGGTGGTGACAAAGTATCTTGAAAACGATATGCCCCGCCTTGCCCGCGATAGCGACAGTGACAGTGACAGTGACGACGATAGACGGGTGCCGGATGTTGTGCTGTTTTCAAGCGGCGAAACCACACCGTTTGAACTGGAATTCAGCCTTGGTTCTTCCGGCCTGGCACAGGATGATTATGTACACAGCATCAGCTCTGACGGGGTCTCGCCCATACAATGGCAACACCCGGGCAAAGCCGGGGTGGAAGGCGAATGAAGACCGCCAGAGGGTTCACCCTGATTGAAGTTCTGGTGGCCCTGCTGGTGTTCAGTATTATCGCCACCGTGGCTGCCCAGATGAGCAGCCAGTATATTTCCACTTACGAGCGAGTGCGGGATAAGACCTTCGCCGGCTGGGTCGCCGATAACCGCATTAATGAGCTTCGCCTGCAGGAAAGCCTGCCGCCGGTTTCGGTCACCACCGATGACATCGAGTATGGTCCGTTTCGCTGGCAGGTCCGGACCTCGGTGATCAATACCCAGGACCCGGCGATCCGCAGGATTGAAGTTGCTGTGGGCAAA